>ERZ808274.26-NODE-26-length-84909-cov-3.964645_pt1 | contig 84909 bp, 76 predicted proteins | sample MGYA00521277_ERZ808274 | MGnify/ENA primary metagenome ERZ808274 (study PRJEB31516, sample SAMN03275597) | gut metagenome | biome: mammalia-associated habitat; material: feces | host: Papio cynocephalus | place: Kenya | collected 2012-07-28 ... | reverse complement strand
ATCCAGTCCATAGTGCTTAGAGATCCTCGTGTAAAATCTCTTACGGCTTTCATAGGTGATGCCGCCCCACGGTTCAATGCCACTTATTCGCCTGCCACTCCGGCGAAGAACTTCTCGCAGCTCATCATCAATACTAGTTCCAAGAGGGCTACTTCCGAGCTGCTTCCAGAGTATGAGACCATGTTTGGAAATATGTTCCCCGGTGCGATTGTGAGAGTTAAACAGATGGATTATCAAGCTGTTACGCCTATCGAAGTAATCCTTGAAGGTGGGGATCTCCTTGAGGTGAAACCCTATGCTGACTCCATCCGCTCGTATATGCAGAGCCTTTCCGATGAACTGATGTGGGTGCATAGTTCGGCTGACAACTTCGTGAGCTGCGTGGATATAGACATGGATCCTGAGGAGTCTGCCCGTCTTGGAGTCAACAAGGCTATGGTGTCCCTCTCGCTCTTCGGTACCATGGGATCACAGCCGCTCGCTACTCTCTGGGAAGATGGGCGGTCGCTGCCAGTAAGGCTTTATAGCGAGTCTGTAAACAACTCTATGGACTATGATATGCTTGGCAACCAGCAGGTGTCAACCTCTATTCCTGGGCTTTCAGTACCACTAAGACAGGTGGCTGAAATTAAGCCAGCATGGGAACCTGCTCTTCTTGAGAGGATCGGTGGGGAGAATGCCGTGGTGGTGTCCGCTGATATGAGGTATGGCAAGAGTCAGCCGGTCTCCATGAAGAAGGTACAGGATTTTGTGGATGGTCTTGATCTGCCAGAGGGAGTAAGTGTACGCTACGGCGGACTCTCGTCCATGAATAGCACTGTGATACCGGAGATTGTCCTTGCGTTCCTTAGTGCCGTGCTTGTGCTGTTCTTCTTCTTGCTTTTCCATTTCAAGAAGATATCGCTTGCAGTGCTGACCATAGTACTCAGTACGCTGTGCTTCTTCGGGGCATTCTTCGGACTATGGATATTCGGACTTGACTTCAGTATCACAGCGGTGCTTGGACTCATAAGCCTCATAGGCATCATAGTGCGCAACGGTATAATACTTTTCGAGTATGCAGAAGATCTGCGTTTCAAGGAGGGCCTTCCAGTGAAGGAAGCCGCTGAACTTGCGGGAAAGAGACGTATGAGGCCTATTTTCCTTACTTCCTGTACTACTGCCCTTGGAGTGCTCCCGATGATTATCAGCCATGACAACCTTTGGATGCCTCTTGGCGTGGTGATATGCTTCGGTACTATGCTCTCCGTGTTCCTGATTACCCTTATCATGCCTGTGTCATACTGGCGGATATTTGCTAAAGACAAGAAGAAATGAGACGTTATTTCATAATTGCAGCATTATCTATGCTATGCGCGTCGTGTTGCCTTGCGCAGGAACTTTCAGGGCAGCAAAATATCACTCTGGATCGGTGCCGCGAACTGGCTTCAGAGTCCAGCCATGCCGTGCGCGGAGCCGAATTTGACGTAAGGGCAGCCGAGTACCAGAAACGTGAAGCGAGATGGGAGTACTTTCCTCGAGTCAGTTTCTCTGCTCTTGGCTTCTACTCTATGCACCCGATGCTTGATATAGGTGTCAGGGATATTCTTGGGGACAATGAGCTGGGTAATTTCCTTCAGGAGATGGTGGATAGGTTCGCTCCTGTCATGGGTCTGTCTCCTACATACACAGCACTTAAAAGCGGGTATACTGCCCGGTTTAATGTCGTCCAGCCTATATATGCAGGCGGGCGGATCGTTTCGGGCAATAAACTTGCTGATATGGGACTAGAGGCGGCGACCTTGCAGAAATCTGTCTCGGATCGAAAGGAATATGGCTCTGTTGACGAACTTTTCTGGCAGGTGATTACTCTGCAGGAGAAAGCTGTAACCCTTGAGAGCGCTACCACCTTAGTGGATGCTTTGTACAATGAAGTGGATGCCGCGTTTCGTTCTGGACTTGTCACGGAGGATGAGTTTCTTCAGGTGAAGCTTAAGCGCAATGAACTCCGTGCCTCAGCGGTTAAACTTGACAATGGGTTGAAACTCAGTAAAATGAATCTTCTCAATGCCATAGGAGTCCCTTATAGCGTAATTGAGGGTGCTGCCACTGTTCAGAAGCCTTATCTCGGTACATTTGATTTTAGCTCTGACTCTGATGAACTGCTTCCTCCTGAGACTTATTTCGTGGATGAGGAGACCGTGGCATCATCTCTTGATGAGTCCAGACTGCTTGAGCTGAGCGTGGAATCCAAAGTTCTTGAAAAAAGGATGGAACTTGGAGAGACTCTTCCTCAGATTGCTGTTGGTGCTTCTTATGGGTACTCGGATTTTGGGTTGGGGGCAAGTTTTAACGGTACCGCTTTCGCCACACTTCAAATTCCTATTTCCGACTGGGGAAAGACTTCTATGAAGATGAAAAGGCTTCAGGCAGGGGTGGACAAGGCACGTTATGAGAAAGAGTATATGAGCGAACAACTGGTGCTGCTTGTCCGTAAGACATGGGTGGACCTGTGCTCCTGCTGGGATGAGATGTCTGTATGCAAGGACTCCCGCGATGCTGCATCGGGTGCATATTTCCGTATGAAAAAGAGTTATGAGGCTGGCTCAGTCACCGCATCCGAGCTTCTCAAGTCAGCTACTGCCCTTCGTCAGTGCGAAGACTCACTTGTGGAGGCGGAGTGCGCATATAGAAAAACTCTCCGTTCCTGGCGTGATATGGCCGGAAAGTAGTATATTTGCCAGGTCGATTGAAAAAGGATAGCGTATGAAGTTTACCATCTTGCAGACTCCAGTAATCTCTGAGGAGGATATCATCAGCAAGGCAGATTCCGCCAAGGTATCCATTGAGCAGTTTGCCAGCAATCTTGCCACTGACCCCAATACCACTCTTCACAACCTTCTTGATGATGTCATCCGTTTTGGTATTAAGGTCCTTTTGGCTATTCTCATATATGTGGTGGGTGCATGGCTCATCAAGCATATCCGGAAGTTGCTTAGTAGATGGTTTGTCAAGCGCTCTACTGACAAGACTCTGTCGAGTTTCGTGTTGAGCCTTGTTTCCATCACTCTGACTATCATACTAATTATCATTACGATAAGTACTCTCGGAGTGAACACTACCTCGCTTGCAGCTTTGCTTGCTGCAGGTGGTATGGCCATCGGTATGGCGATGAGCGGAACCGTGCAGAATTTCGCTGGTGGCATCATGATACTTGCGTTCAAGCCATTCAAGGCAGGAGACTTCATTGAAGCACAGGGCTATTCTGGCACGGTATCTTCCGTATCCATAGTGAGTACTAGCCTGGTTACCCCCGACAACAAGTCTATCATCATTCCGAATGGGGCGTTGTTCAATGGCAATATCAACAACTATTCTCGGAATCCCATCCGAAGAGTAGAGTGGCTCGTATCGGTGGAATATGGTACTGATGCGACAGTGTGTGCTGCACGTCTGACGGAGATCATGAAAGCGGATCCTCGTGTGCTAGATTCCAGTACCAAGGGGGCTTCGGACCCAGTGGTGGTGCTTTCCCAGCTTGCCGATAGTGCCGTGGTGTTCTCCGCCCGTGCCTGGGTCAAGACCTCTGACTATTGGGATGTATATTTCAAACTCAATATGGATATTTATACCGAGCTGCCTAAGTCTGGTATTGAGTTCCCTTATCCTCAGCTTGACGTGCATGTGCATGACGATAAATCCGTGTCATAAATGAGCGAATGGGCCATAGTGCTGCTTGTCTGCCTGATGGCTTTTGTGGCAAGCTTCGTGCAGAGGACTTCCGGCTTTGGCTTCGGGATAGTCGTTATGGCCGTATTTCCGCATCTTCTCGCGTCTTATGGCGAGTCTACAGCATTGTCTGGAATTCTGGCTGCTCTGACATCTGTGGTGACGGCAGTGAAGATGCGTCGTTTCGTCCCTTGGCGTAAACTCTTGCCGATATTGGTGACTTTCCTTGTGGTCTCTTTCTTTGCTACCGGATTCGTGGCACACGTATCAGGCGGAGAGATGAAGCATATCCTTGGGGCTGTACTCATCATTGTCAGTCTCTATTTCTTCTTCTTGTCCGATCGTATTCACTTGCGTCCGGGGCTTCCACTTCAGGTAGGTATGGGAACTCTGTCCGGTGTGATGGGCGGGCTTTTCGCTATGCAGGGTCCTCCGGCCGTGATTTATTTTATATCCTCCACCAACACTAAAGAGGAGTATATTGCTATGACTCAGTGGTATTTCTTCGTGGGTAATGCCATGATGACTATGTATCGCTTCTTTGATGGATTTGTTACGGCTTCGGTGATTAGCCATGCGGCGTTTGCCATACCAGCTGTGATAGCTGGTATTATAATCGGAGACAAGGCGTCAGGGCATATTAAACTTTCTCTGCTCCGACGCCTTGTCTATGCTTTTCTTGCCGTTTCCGGCGTTATTACTTTGCTTTCTTGATAGGAATGCTGATTCCAGGCTCAGGGAAACTCATCTTGGCATTTTCCTCTCGGACGTCATCTTTAGAGTATGTGATGGTCCATGTGTCCATAGTCATAAGAGAGTAGAGCTTGCTCTCTGTCATAGGAGCGGTGTACCTGATGCGGATACATGGCTCAAGCGAGTCGTTGAGGGTCAGATATGTTCCCAGAATTCCATCGAAGCGTGATAGGTGGTTGCTCAGATAAGGCATGCCTCTGAGAACTATCGGCTTCTCGTAATTGTGATCTGCTATCTCGTAGTAGTATTCGACGGCTCCCTCTGGTACTTCTTTCTTGTATTCTGCTTTGAAGGAATCAAACATCTTCTGGAGATAGTCCTTTTCTGAAATTGATGTGCTTCCATCCTCCATGCGGATGAACTTGAACCCAAGGTCGATAATATTCACTCCGCCTCCGTGAACAGGCATTTCAAGTGTCTTCTTCTCCACTATATCCTTGAACCACTTCTCGTCAAGTTGCTCTTCTGGAGTCATATATACCTTTACTACGAGAGGGCAGTCATACATAGACTCGAGGCCGTAGATCTTCTTCTCGGTGAACCTCATCTGCATGCCAAGGTAGTTGAGGTCGAGTTTGTCGAACATCTTTTCCGTCCTTATGGTTACGCACTTGAGAGAATCGTATGTGCCTGGCTCAAGGCTATTGACCCTGAACTTGGATGGAACGAATATCTGTGACTGTATCTTGTCGGCGTCAGTGGCATTGGCATCGTATGTCACCACTACCGTGTGGCTCCCTACGTATGTCTTGACACCATGTACGCCCTGGACTTTCTCCATCTTTGCCTTGAACGCCTTGGAACTGCTGAAACACTTGACGGACTTAAGCCCTTCCACCTTGACGGTTTCGAGTTTCATATCTGGAGTCACGCCCCACTGTTCGTCAATAGTAGGCACTTCAAACTTGCCACCCACGATGTATGCCACGATGACAAACACTACCGTAAGAATAGCAGGAATAAACTTGGTGAACTTGCTTCCCTTGTTCTCGATACCGGGCTGTACACCGAACGAAAGTGCCTTTACGGGACATGATGCCACACATTCACCGCACAATGTGCAGTCCACGGCATTGACCTTACCATCGTATGAAGGTACATCAATATTGTATGGACAGTTCTTCTGGCATATACGACAGCTCCTTGTGCACTTGCTCTTGTTGATAACTACACCGAAAATCTGTATTTTCTGCTTGCCACAGAAGATCTCCAGAAGATAGCCGAGTAGGCACATGGCTCCGAGTAGCCAGATCCATGCTATATGTACGCCGAGCAGGTTCAGACCCCACCAAAGTCCCACGAGAACCACCATCCATATCCAGAACTTGATGGAGTTGGATATGGCTCCGAGCGGACAGATGTACTTGCACCAGAATCTGTCTACCAGAAGTCCTGGGATTATCACGAGGCAGACAGTGACAATGGACATCCAGAGCGTTATCTCCCCCTTGAATCCAGTGGCTGTTGCATAGTATGGATCGAAGTTTTTGCAGAACAGCTCACTTGCTGTCATAGTCATATAGAAGGTAAAAAACAGGAGCACATATTTGATTATCCTGAGGATTTTGTCGGCAATGCTTGTACTTCTGATGTTGAAGGCTCTGAGCCCGATAGTCTGCCTAAGCTTCTTGAGGAGGTCTTCCACAGTGCCTACAGGGCACAAATATCCGCAGAAGAGTTTTCCTACGAGCACGACCACGGCTGCGAGCACTATGCCCATTACTATCTGCATGCTTGTCATTGAGCACGGCAGGGAATCGTTGGCAAGATAGGTCCCTAATGCTTCCAGTCCGCCGAAAGGACAGTACTTTTCTGGATCAGGGGTGTCCATCTTCGGAAACACGAGCGAAGCGAGCCCGCTCAAGAAGAAGATCAGTAGGGCAAGTACTCCCCATTGGAGGACGTACTTGGGCCAGTTGGTCTTAACAGTTGACTTCTTTGACATAGTAATACGCTATTTGTTTGATGATATTCCTAATTTCCTGAGCAGGGCTTCCGGCTGTGGGTCATGTCCGCGGAAGCGTCTATATAGCACTGCTTCGTCTTCCGTGCTGCCCTTGGTGAGCACATTCTCAATGAATGAATCGGCTACTTCGCGGCTGAATATTCCTTTCTCTTCGAATGCTGAAAAGGCATCGGCTTCCAGTACTTCCGCCCATTTGTAGGAGTAATAACCTGCCGCGTAACCCCCGGAGAAGATGTGGGAGAATGCTGTGGATATGCAGGTCCCTTCCACGAAAGGAAGTGTCTCGTATTTTGAGAGTGCGTTCATCTCAAGAGTGTGTATGTCTTCGTGCACTGGAGAGGTGCGGTCGTGCCATGCAAGATCGAGGTATCCAAAATGCAGCTGGCGAACTTGAAGGTATGCCGACAGGTAGTTCTTCGAATCCACGATTCTGGAAATGTACTCTGCCGGAATTGTTTCGCCTGTCTGGTAATGCCTTGCAAAGGTATTCAGATATTCTGGCTCATATCCCCAGTTCTCCATGATTTGAGATGGCAGTTCCACAAAGTCGCGGGCTACATTAGTTCCAGTAAGAGACGGGTATCTCCCTTGTGCGACCATGCCGTGTATGGAGTGTCCGAACTCATGAAGGAATGTGGTGAGCTCGTAGTGTGTCAGAAGGGATGGGGCTGTAGCCGTAGGTTTGCTGAAGTTGGTGACTATGCTGACAAAAGGCCTATACTCCACACCATTCTGTATACTTTGCTCCCGGAAAGAGGTCATCCATGCTCCGCCGCGCTTTGTGGCGCGAGGGAAGAAGTCCGCGTAGAAGAGCGCAAGGTGCTTTCCGTCAGCATCGCTCACGTCGTAAACCTTCACGTCCTTGTTGTACCCCGGGATGTCAGGGCGCGGAGTGAACTGAAGTCCGTAGAGCCTGGTGGCGAGGCCGAATACCGCGTCAATGCAGGAATCAAGCTGGAAGTATGGTTTGAGAAGCTCATCGCTGAGATCATACTTGGAGGCTTTGTATTTTTCAGACCAATAAGAGAAGTCCCATGGCTGAAGCGCTTTTTCTGTATATCCGCAGGATTGTGCGTATGAGAGTACCTCTGCAAGCTCCTCTTTTGCTTTGGGAAGGGAAGGCTTCATGAGATCGTCCAGCAGCTTATGTACAGCAGTCACATTCTTGGCCATTCTTTCTACGAGTGCGTAGTCAGCGTATGTCTTGAATCCGAGCAGGTTGGCGACTTTTAGTCTGAGATCCGCTATCTGGATGCACACTTCGCTGTTGTCATATTCTCCGCCGTATGCCTTGGAATTATATGCCATATAGCACTTCTTGCGCAGGTCGGAGCGGTCGCTAAACTGCATGAAAGCCGAGTAGCTCGGGTACGACAGGTCAAAGACCCATCCCTGTTTGCCCAGTTCTGCTGCTGTGGATGCTCCCATATCCTTTACATAGTCTGGAAGTCCAGAAAGGTCGGTGCTATCCGTAAGTTCAAGTTTCCATGCGTTGGTGGCGGCAAGTGCATTCCTGCCGAACTTGAGTGAGAGAAGGGAAAGCTGCTCTTCATACTCGCTGTACAGCTTCTTGTCTTCTGCTGAGAGGTTCGCCCCACTTAGTTCAAACTCACGGTAGGTCTTTTCCAGGAGCCTGAGCTGGTCTTTCTCGAGACCGAGACTTTCCCTCTGCTCCCATACGGCCTTGATCCTGGCGAAGAGAGCCTCATTTAATGATACATACATGGAATGTTGGGTCATCAGAGGGGAGACTTCTTCGGCTATAGCTTGCATTTTCTCGTCGGCGTCTGCTTCAAGGATGTTGTAGAAGATGGCACTTATATTATTGAGTTTCTTGCCAGAGAACTCCAGGGCTTCTATGGTATTCTCGAATGTAGGAGCATCGGGGCAGGAAGTTATCGCGTCTATTTCGTCCTGTGCTTCCTTTATCGCCTGCTTGAAAGCTGGCAGGTAATGCTCTGTACGGATCTTGTCGAATTGAGGGGCTCCGTAGGGTAGTTGTGATTCTGTGAGAAGTGGGTTTTCCATCTTGCAAGAGATTGTGATGGCTACCAATGCTATTGTAGCCAGTGACGTGAACGTATTTTTCATTATTGTCCTATTTCAGTGAGAAGAGCGTCGCAGTGTGCGTAGTTCTTTAGAGTCCAAAGCACGAATCGGATATCTACATTGACGCACTTGTTATATCCTGGAGTCCAATATACATCCGATGCGAGGGATTCTTTGTTCCCATCGAAGGCAAGTCCTACTATTTCTCCGCGGGAATTGAGTACTGGACTTCCAGAGTTGCCGCCAGTGATGTCATTGTCGGTGAGGAAATCGACTGGAAGGTCGCGGCCTTGCCCTCTCTCTTTCTCAAGCAGTCTCTTCCACTCTGGAAGAAGGTGAAAGTCGTACGAGTCCGGATTCTCTTTGTCGAGGATCTCGGATGAGAATGTCTGCCATGGGAGCATTTTGCCGTTCCTTCTGAAAGAGCCTACGGTCCCGTATGTCAATCGCATCGTGGAGTTGGCGTCAGGATACTGTTCTATACCGTGCTGCCTGCGTGTGCTGTATTTGGCCCTGGTATATTCCCTGTCTAGTTCGGTGATGGTCCTCTCTCCCATAATGGTGTCAATATCCTTATTGAAGTCGCTGACATTGACGTCGGCGAAGAACTTATATATCCCGTCTTCCTTGGTCATGTGTCCATCTGTCCATAGGGCATCGCACATAGCATCGTAGTTGTCGCCGTACTTTGCGCGAAGTTCCCTCTGGAATGGGCCGAAATACTTGGGGTTCACGTGGTCGAAGTACGTCTGGAGGCTATATCGGAAGAGGTCTTTCTCCACTCTCATATCCAGTTGCGAATATTGCTTGTCCATGTCCAGTGGCCTACGTGCAGTGCGGAGTCTGGTGGCTACCAGCCCAAGTCCGGTGCCTCTAATCATGGTCTCCCTATAGTATGTGAGGCTCTTCTCCGCGTCACTTACAGCTGCATATTTTTCGTCAAGCTCGCGGAGAAGGGCTTTTTCGCCTTTCATGCGTCTGCGTTCCTCTCTTTTGATATGCTTGGATGCCTTGAAACGCCCTGCGTTCTGTACGAATCCTTCATCGTTCTCCTGTACATTGCTTAAGGAGAAGTACTTGTCCGAATATTTGAGACGTATGTTCGGATCTTTGTCCATCCATCCCCTGATGATGGCCATCTGCGCCGCACGGACCTCATTGCTTATCGGAAGGGTTACCTGGCTGCGGAAATTGACCTTTGCGGCTGAAGAGTATCTTGCTGTCCTTCCTGGGTACCCCATGATCATGGTGAAGTCTCCAGGTTTAACTCCGCTTGTGCTGATGGTTAGATAGCGCAGAGGCTGCATAGGTACGTTGGCCTCCGAGTGGGGAGCTGGCCTGCCGTCAGGTGAGGCGTAGATGCGGTACATGGCAAAGTCGCATTTCTGCTGTGGCCATTCCCAGTTGTCTATGTCTCCTCCGAATGCGGCTATGCTTACAGGCGGGGCAGCCACCAGACGTATGTCTGTATATACCTCATAAAGAGCAAGATAATATTTAGAACCGGACCACATACTGCTCAGCGATGCCTCATATCCGGTAGCCGTCGCATACTTCTTTTCTATGATGGATGCGATCTTGCGACTTCCGTATGGCTGTCCGGCAGCTTTCTGCGAGTCTATAGTACTTCCTACTTCATCAGTCACGTCGAGGACTTTCTTCAGGAAATAGGCGCTTTTCCCTGGAATGTAGATCTCTGCATCGCGAGAGTTTGCGAAGAAACCTGTCTCAAGGTAGTTATGCTCGGGTGTGCTGAGCGAGTGAACATCTGAATAGGCACAATGGTGATTGGTGATGAGAAGTCCCTGCTCTGATATCATGCTTCCGGTGCAGCCGAAGTCAAGCGAGACGATGGCATCTTTCAGCGATACCTTGCTCTCGTCGTAAATCTCGTTGGCCTCAAGTTCCAGCCCGGCTTTCTGCATCCTTTGGACAAGTGCTTCTGATAGTGCGTTTACCATCCACATTCCCTCGTCAGCGAATGCGGCGATAGGACTTAAAACCAATGTCAGCGCCGCTATGCATAAATACTTTATTCTCATTAGTAGTCTTTTTTCAAATCGTCCAAAGTTGGCGATAATATCACAAAAAAACAATAGCCGATTTTGAGCCCTTATTTGATTTGTAGATTTTATTCCTATTTTTGTGTTTGGAAACATTTGTTCTTCCATGAAGTATAACGATATGGTTAGAGGAATATGAGAAAGCCTATTATCGCAGTATTGCTACTTCTTATGATTCCGGTTCTTCTACCGGCAGCTCCACAGCACTTCAAGGTGTCAGGGACTGTAACCGATGCTGCTACTGGGGAGCCTCTCATCGGAGCGGTTGTCAATGTGGACGAGTTGTGGGCTATTACCGATGCCGATGGAAAATTCGTGATAGACAAGGTTCAGCCAGGCAAGTATGACATAAAGGTGAGCATACTCGGGTATGTGGACTACAAGTTGTCCATAGAAGTAAGGAAAGATATACCTAACATTTCTTTTAAGCTCAAGGAAAGCAGCCTTGCTCTCAGTGAGGTGGTGGTTACCGCCAACCGACCAAAGGATGGTACCGGGACTGCTCACGATATCGGACGAGACGCGCTCAACCATTTGCAGCTTAGCAACATGACCGATATGGCTGCGCTTCTTCCTGGAGGTCGCACGTCCAACCCTGACCTTACCTCATCGTCTGCTTTCTCCGTTCGTTCATCGGGCTCTTCTGCGGGCAATGCTGCATTCTCCACTGCCGTGGAGGTGGATGGCGTCCGCATGGGCAACAATGCTGCATTCTCGGAACTCAGCGGAGTGGATACGAGAAGTATATCAGTGGATAATGTAGAGTCAGTGGAGGTTATTTCCGGTGTTCCGTCTGTGGAATATGGTGATCTTGGCAGTGGAATGGTGAAGATACATACCAAACGAGGCCGTTCTCCACTTAATGTCACTTTCTCTGTCAATCCGCGTACTTATCAGACATCACTTTCCAAAGGAATTGACCTCGGTGCGGATGCTGGTATTCTGAACCTTAGTGCAGAGTGGGCCAAGGCTACCAAGAAACTCACTTCTCCCTATGAGTCTTACACGCGCCGCAGCCTCGGTGCGGTATGGAGCAATACCTTTGCCAAGGTGCTTCGTTTCGAGCTGGGCGTTAACGGCAACCTGGGCGGTATGAACAGCAAGGATGACCCAGACGCTTTCAGAGAGCAATTCTCTAAGGTCCGGGACAATGCTATCCGAGCCAACACCTCTCTTACTTGGCAGATTAACGAGCCTTGGGCCACAAATCTGAAGATGGATGCCTATCTTAACTATTCCGACAACTTATCCCATCTTCATAAGTACAACTCTGCTGCTTCCCGTCTTCCTGCTGTGCACTCTGAGGTCGAGGGATACAGCAATGCCGTTCTGCTTCCGGAAGGGGAGTACTACTCCGACAAGATGACTGACTCTCGCGAGATGGACTTCGGGTCGTCTCTGAAATATACTCTCAACTCCCGTTTTAGCGGATACCGCAGTGCCTTCAAGGCTGGTATTCAGTGGAAAGCCTCTGGTAATGTAGGCCAGGGAGAGTATTATCTTGACCCGTCTCTGGCTGAGAACGGCTATCGCCCGAGACCTTATTCTGACTATCCGTTCATGCATAATATTTCCGCATACGCGGAAGAGGATTTCACTTTCCCGTTTGGACTGAGGCTCACGGCTGGAGTCAGGTACGACCGTATTCTGGTTAAGGGCAGCCAGTATAGCAACGTAGGTTCATTTTCTCCGCGAGTCAATGCCAAGTGGGATATTTCCAAGAATCTGTCTATTCGTGCAGGGTGGGGACTTGCCGAGAAACTGCCGTCCTTCTATATTTTGTTCCCTAAGCAGGAATACCGGGATATTCTTGTGTCAAGCGGCTATGATGCATCTGGGGAACTTTACTACCGCTATTATACACAGAGTTGTCCGATAGAATATAATCCGGATCTGAAGTGGCAGCGCAACAGCAATGCTGAGGTGGGCTTGGATGCCAAGGTCCTTGGCGTGAATATTTCACTTGTAGGCTACTATAATCTTACCCTGAATCCATATAAGTTCTCTAATAACTATCGAGCACTTGTGCTTGACCGTGGGGGTTACTACGACAAGACTTTCGTCTCTGTCAAAAGACAAGACAACGGAGCTCCGGTGAAAAGGGCCGGTGCGGAACTTACAATGGATTTCCCGCAGATTGTTCCACTTCGAACATCGTTCAGACTGGACGCATCCTATGGATGGACTCAGACCGATGACGATGCACCATACTATTATTATAACACTGGCTGGTCGCATCCTTCGCTTCCTTCTCGCTCGTATCCTTACGTGGGAATCTATGCTAATGGCGGTAATTCCTCGCTCATGGTAAGGGGTAAGGTGTCATCTTCGCTCACTGCCAACTTGACATCCATTACTCATATCCCTGAGGCCAGACTTGTGATTACGTGCCGTCTTGAGGCTTCGCTTTTTACAAGATCCCGAAATCTTCCTGCGGGAGATGAGAATGTGCTCTATCCTATAGGCTATCTTGATGTTGAGGACGGAGGCGAGCAGATGCACTTGTTTACAGAACGTAACAAGACTGACGACAAGTTCAAGGATCTTGTCATCAAACCGTCCAACTCATATCTCTTCGCGCAGGATGGATATGGCGCCTATATGTCTGCCAATCTTAGCGTTACCAAAGAAATAGGCGAGGCTGTGAGCCTATCTTTCTTTGCCAATAACTTTACTAATTCGCGCCCTTATGTGCTTTCTATGGCTACTGGAGTGGGTGCGATTTTTACACCTTCGTTCTATTACGGACTTACTTGCAGGATTAAGTTATGAGAAAAATCTGTTGTTTTGTGTCGGCAGCTGTGGTTGCGCTGCTGTTAGCCTCCTGCCTTAGGATAGGGGACGGCAACCCGTATACCTCCGATCTCCACCAGCTTTCGATAATCCTCATGGCACCAGATGGTGAGTTGCCGGACTATTCTCTCTCTGAGATTTCAGTGAAGGATATCAATACCGATGCCGACTATCAGGCAGTCTGCGACGTCTCGGGTCATGCTGTACTTGATGTCCCCAATGGACTCTATATGGTAATGGCCTCTATTCTTAATGGGGAGCATTCTTTCAATGGCAACCAAAGTGGAATTGTAGTCAGTGGTGCCGCTGCTGATTGTATAGTGAGCCTGTCAAGCCTTAAATTGTCTGATATTGTCATCAAGGAAATCTATTGCGGGGGATGCTTAAAATATCCTCAAGAGGGAAAATATCAGACTGACTCGTATTTCATCTTGCATAATAATTCAGCTTCGACTGTATATCTTGACGGTCTGTGCTTTGGAACTCTTGATCCGTACAACTCCAACTCTACTTCCGTATGGGAGAATGATATTGACTTTGCCCCTATTATTCAGGCTGTTTGGCAGTTCCCCGGTGATGGTGATGATTATCCTCTCGAAAAAGGACAGGACGCGGTCGTTGCTGTGTATGGTGCTATTGATCACAGCGCTCACTATCCTCTTTCTGTCAATCTGGACAGGGAAGACGTATTCGTATGTTATAACCCGACATATTTCCCGAACACGTCCTATCATCCGGCTCCCGGACCTCATATACAACTTGACCATTATCTTGATGTCGTCATCAAGACTGGACAGTCCAATGCCTATACCTTCTCCGTCAATTCCCCCGCGCTGGTAATCTTTCGGGCTGTGGGTACTACCATACAGGATTTCGTATCCAAGAGTGATAATGTCATTCAGAAGCCGGGCAGTGAGAAAGATAAGGTGGTATGTGTGCCTAATGAGTGGATTCTTGACGGTGTGGAGGTGTTCAATGGTGAGTCTTCTTCAAATAAGAAGCGTATCGCTCCGGCAATTGATGCTTCCTATATCACCCTTTCCAAGTCGTTTGAAGGTCATACCTTGATGCGTCGGGTGGATGAGACAAAGAGCTCTAAGATGGGCTTTGAAGTTCTACAAGATACCAATAATAGTTCTAAAGATTTTTATGAGCGTGAAACACAGTCTCTTCATAAATAGGGTTGCGCCTGCGGTGATGGCATTGTGCCTACCGCTTGTGGTATCGGCGCAGAAATATGACCGTCTTCTCAAACGTAATCTTTGGAATGACGGCTCTAATATAGCATCATTGAGGATAGACACGCTTTCTTTCTCTGAGGCCTCCCTCTCGGTGTCGGCTGAAAGTGGGGACTTCCGGAGCAGTGACCAGTCTGCGTCTGAGTTCGGGGGAGCGGTGTTGGCCCGTTCGGTGAGCCATCTGAAGGGGTTTTCTATGACCGGATCGTTTGGATTCAGTGATACGGAAGCTCTGGGAATGTGTGGCTCTATGTTTGTTGAGCCGGGTTATTTCCCCGTGGATGTGAGTGAGTTTACTCCAGGGCGCAAGTCGTTGCAGCGGTATCTAGTGTCTGGCGGTATAGCTGTTCCTTTGTCTTCATCGTGGCTTGTGGGCACCTCTTTGGATTTCAAGTCTACTAATGCATCCAAACGTAAGGACCTTAGATATACTGGATATAAACTTGATCTTGAGTTTGCTCCTTCTATTCTGTATATGTCTGACAAGTTCTCTGCGGGGCTTTCTTTGAGTGTCGGGCGGAATACTGAAATTATCAATGCCGAGCAGATCGGCACATCCGACACGACGCCAATGGCTTTCTTTAATGAGGGGCTGTGGTTTGGCAACTATCAGGCATGGACAGGCAGTAGTGTCCATCTTAAGGAGGCGGGAGTTAATGGGCTTCCTGTATATAAGAACACACTTGGGGCAGCCGCCCAGTTTTCTTCTGGTGGGCTTTTCGCTGAGGCAGGCGTAACATTTTCCCATGGAGAAGTGGGGGAAAGGCAGAATATTTGGTATCGTTTCGGCGGGCCTGAGTATTTCCTGACTCTTGACTATCGGACCGGACGGCACACTATAAGGACATCTGCTTCGTATGAAAGCGGCGAGGTTCGCAAAAGCATTCTTGACAAGGTGGCTTCCGGCGGGGTGGTACTTGTCAAAGAATATGGAAGCAACAGAATACTTGAAAGCGGCATCTTAAATGTCGGGATTTCGTATGAATGGACGGACGGTGAGACGGAAGTGGGTGTATGTGCTTCTCTTTCTGATCGGCGGGATGTGGGATCCATGAGGTATCCGTATGTGTTTGGAAGAGAGATTGTGAGGGGCGAAGTCGGAGCGTATGCTGTCGTGCCGATAGGGAAGTGGGAAATCAGGTGCGATGCAGGCTTTGGAATGGGACGCACTCGAAATTCGTCGTGGTCTATTTCTGATGGCGGTTCTGACGTTGAGCCTCCTTTTAGGCACGAGGAACTCTATGCTGTCGCCGAGGAGTATGCTACTGTGCCACGGATGGATGCTGCCGCTGGGGTGGCACGCTATTTTGGCAAGGGACTTTTTGCTGCGCTGCGGGGGTCTGCTGTCAAAGCTTTTTCTCCTGTGGTGATATCCGGTTCCTGGAGGTATGGTGTTGGGATTGAATTTGGTTTAACATTTTAAATAGTCATGATTATGAAAAAATCATTAGTTCTTGTACTTGCTCTCGCGGTTTTGGGAGCATGTACCAAGCCGGCTCCGGCTCCAGAAGGAACCATTGAGAGCAAGGAAAGTGTGGATGTCCCTTTCTATGGCACTACTTTAAAATACACTCTCGTATCCAACTGTGACTGGAAATTGACGACTTCTACTGTGGATGTAACTCCTGTTAAGGGTAGCGCTGGAACTACGGAACTTTCAGTAGTGATTCCCGGCAATAGGACAGACGCTGCCGTAAAGGAGTCATTTACGGTGGTCTTTACCAATGCTGATGCCGTGACTGCGGAGAAAGTCGTGGAGATAAACGTCCCTGCTCCTGGTGTGGCTTACGGCGGATATACTTACGGTGCCAAGTATTTTAGTGACGGCAACTACTGGATGACAGAGAACCTTCACTATGTGCCAGAAGGTGTGAGCGTATCGGAAGATCCAAAGAATGGCTCAGTATGGTATCCATACAGTCTCGAAGTTAAGGAGGGTTCTACCAAGGCTACAGTAAAGGAAATTCTAAAGGACGATGCCAGTGTGGCCAAGTTTGGCCTTCTCTATTCTGCGGCGCAGGCTTTCGGTGTAGAAGCAATCAATAAAGACAATTATAAGACCCTTGAGGGGACTAAAGGTATCTGTCCTGAAGGATGGCACATTCCTTCTCGTGCAGAACTTTTTGCTCTCTGCGGCGCTTCAAATAAGTTTGACGGTGAGACATCAGCCCCTGAGGACAATACCTCTGCAGTGCTCTGGGATCCTGAGGTTAAATATGGAAATATGGCCAAGTCATTTGAGATCGGATTCAATTTCTATCCTGTCGGTGTAGTGTTTAACGGGGCTTACAATACTACTATTGTTGCTGCTAGCAAGACTGATGTTGAAGAATTTGTCGGCATGAATGGGTTGAGTTATATGCTTGGCTCTACTGGGTATACTGCAAATAGTGGCCCTCAGATGAGTGCTATCATGTCCACTTTTACCGATACTTACAAGAAAGGCCGCCTAAATGTAGCGTATGCCAATGTCAAGAACGGCGTGTCAGTAAGATGCGTTCTCGACAAGAAATAGTATAAGTATATATATGTAACGTATGCCCCTCAAAAAGACAACATTTTGAGGGGCTTTTTCATTTATAATGACTAACTTTGCGTCCTTGTGTTCAGAAAATATCATTAAATTTTCAGATAAATGTCACAAAACAAAGTTTCTGTAAAGAATGTCGTATTGCTGTGCATAGTGCTGGCGATTACGATTTTCTTGTGGGCAGTTCCGACATCCTTTTTCGGGATTGAAGGTCTCACCGCCGTACAGCAGCGAATGATTGCCATTTTCTTTTTTGCTGCGCTTATGTGGATAGTTGAGGTCGTTCCGAACTGGACCACTTCTCTTATTGTCATTGTGGTGATGCTGCTGACCGTTTCCGACAAGGGATTGAAGTTCCTGTGTAATCCGCAGAGTGGTACGCTTGTGGACTACAAGTCCATCATGGCGTCTTTCGCGGATCCGGTAGTAATGCTCTTCCTCGGAGGTTTCGTGCTTGCCATTGTGGCTTCAAAGTATGGTATGGATGCCGTTATGGCCAAGTTCCTTCTTGGACTCTTTGGTAAGAAGCCTAAGATTGTGCTCCTCGGATTCCTTATCGTTATCAGTGTGTTCTCAATGTTTATGAGCAACACTGCTACGGCTGCGATGATGCTTGCGTTCCTTGCTCCTGTGCTCAAGAGTCTTCCGGATGATGAGACGGGTAAAGTGGGACTTGTGCTCTCCATCCCTATTGCCGCTAACCTCGGAGGTATCGGAACTCCTATCGGAACCCCTCCTAATGCTGTTGCTATCGGCGCTCTTGAAAACGCCGGGTATAGCATCGGGTTCCTTGACTGGATGCTCCGAATGGTCCCTTATGTGGCTGTGATGATTGCTATCGCATGGCTGCTTCTTACAATATTCTTCCCTTTTAAGTCCAAGAGTATTGTGCTTGACATTCCTGTAAAGGAGTCCAAGAAGGATTGGAGAACTTATGTGGCCTGGATCACTTTCTTTGTGACCATTCTTCTCTGGGTGACAGAGTCTATCACTGGTATCAACTCCAATGTGGTGGCCCTTATACCTCTTGCCGTTTATACATGCACAGGAGTGTTCACTAAGGAAGACATCAAGGAGATTAACTGGAGTGTGCTTTGGCTCGTGGCCGGAGGTTTCGCCCTGGGTATTGGTCTTAACAAGACAGGCCTTGCCGCCACTCTCATTAATGCTATTCCGTTCAGTTCTATGAATGTGGTTATAGTGATGATAGTTGCTGGTCTTATCTGCTACCTGCTTTCTAACTTCATCTCTAACTCTGCCACTGCGGCACTTCTTGTTCCTATCCTCATTGTCGTAGGTACTGCACTTGAGGATCCTGCTGCAGCAAGCCATGCACAGTTTGACGGTATGGGCGGTATGTATGCCTTGATCCCTTTCATCGCTATGTGCGCTTCCATCGCTATGCTTTTCCCTATCTCTACACCTCCGAATGCTATTGCGGCCTCTACTGGACTTGTTTCCACCAAGGATATGACCAAGGTCGGTATCATCATAGGTGTCATAGGATTTGTACTTGGATATTTCCTTCTTACGATGCTGTTCCCTTTCCAGGCGGCATAAGTTGAATAAATTGTACGGGGAGATTGGCTTGACCTTTCTCCCCGTATGTGCATAATATAGTTTAAGAGTATGAGAAAAATTGTTATCGCTTCGGCTTTGTCGCTTCTCAGTGTGGCCGCTATGGCACAGGAAAGCAAGCCGCAGCTCAAATGGTACGGCTTCGTACGTAATTATGCTGCTGTGGATACTCGTGAGAGTGTCGCCGGTACAGAGGATTTCTTCTATTATCTTCCCAAGGACGAGAACATCGCTGATGGGGTTGATCTCAATGAGAGAACCTCTGCCAAATTCGCTGCTATTACATCAAGACTAGGTCTGGATGTTACGGGCTATGAGTTCAATGGATGGAAAATGGGAGCCAAGATTGAGGCTGACTTCTATAATGGCGTTAGTGGTGTTACTGGTACTGCTGTTTTGCGTCTTCGTCAGGCTTATGCTACCATAGCTAAAGATGCACTCTCATTCAAGGTCGGACAGGCATGGCATCCTCTGGCTGCCGATATGCCTGATGTGATATCACTCAATACTGGTGCCCCTTTCGGCCCATTCAGCCGTACACCGATTGCTCAGGTTGAGTACAAGTTCCTTCCTTCTCTTACATTTACCGCTGCTGCGCTTTGGCAGATGCAGTATGTATCGGCTGGACCTTCAGGTGCATCCGCCAATTATATAAAATACGGCTGCACTCCAGAGATGTACTTCGGACTCTCTTTCGCTCAGGATGGATTTACGGGACGTGTGGGGCTCGATGTGCTTTCCATTAAGCCTCGCAATGTGGCTGGGAATAAAAAGGTCAATGACCGCATAACTACGGTTTCGCCTTTCCTCTACGCTCAATATACAGACAATCTTTGGACATTGAAAGCCAAGGCTGTGTTCGCGCAGGCCGGAGAGCATATCAACCTCAATGGTGGATATGGCGTGTCCAAAATCAACGAGGACGGAAGCTGGGAGTATACTCCTACTCGTAACCTCTCATCATGGTTCTCTGCCAAGTACGGAAAGAAACTCCAGGGTGTCTTCTTTGCTGGCTATGTGAAGAATCTGGGAACTGTGGATTCTATCCTCAGCCCTGAAATGCTCTATTTCAGCAAGAATAGTTTTGCCAATATGAACCAGATGTGGAGAATGACTCCTACTGTCATATATAATTTCGGCAAACTTGCTCTTGGTCTGGAATATGAAGTCACTTCAGTAGAGTATGGTTCTTGGGATACAGACTTTGCCAAAGGTCTTGCCACTAAAGATCTTCACTGGATTACGAACCACCGTGTTCAGGCTATGCTGAAATTTAGTTTCTAATATGCCTCATCCTTGCCTTTGCTGACCTTTTTGGTATTGAGGCATTGATATATAAAAGCCCCTCTGGTATTCCAGAGGGGCTTTTATATGCGTTCTCTCCTGTAAAGGATGGATTTCGTTTGGCTTAGTCATTGTGGTTCTCCGTGGTCTCCTCTTCTATCGGTTCTATGACTTTTGCGTGAGGATTGAGCTTGCGCCAACGGTCTTTGGCGAACTGCTGCATATCGCGTACAGAGTCTTTCTCATCCACGATTTCACTTCCGAGTAAGGTCTCTATCACATCCTCGAGGGTAAGGATTCCCTGAAATCCGCCGTATTCGTCGATAATGACGGCGATCTGCTCGTCCTTACTAAGCATTTCGTCCCATATTTGGTCAAGTGGTGTGTCCTCTCTGAATGAAGCGATCTCCCGCTTGATGCTCCCCAATGTCCTGTCGAATTTGTCTTCTGCGAGTAGCTGAAGGGCATCCATACGCAGTATGTAGCCTGTAATGTACTCATCATCTTTCTCGTACACTGGAATTCTGCTATGGTGAAGAAAGCTTTTGTCTTTGTAGAAGGCTTTCATCGTCATGGATTCTGGAGCGGTAGCGCATACCACGCGCGGAGTCATGGCTTCAGCGGCCGTAACTTCGTCCATATTGATGAGATTCTGGATAATGGCATTCTCATCTTCTTCAAGATCTCCCTCCTCCTCTGCTACGTTGGCCATAGCACTAACCTCCTCGCGAGAGACGGCAGCTTCCTGATCTTTTGGAGTAATGAGCTTTGTGAGCCCCTCAACCAATATCACAAGAGGATACATTATAACTATAAGTACAGAAATAATACGAGTTGCAAATCCCATCAGGGACTTCCATCTCGTCGTTCCGATAGTCTTAGGGATAATCTCAGAGAACACTAGAATCAGTACGGTGGTAATGGCGCTGACGAGCCCGAACCATTTAGACCCAAATACCTCTGTCGCCTGTGCGCCTACACCGGCAGCACCAATTGTGTTGGCTATGGTGTTGAGTGACAATATGGCGGCTATTGGCCTTGAACTTTCCTGCTTGAACTGCTTGAATTTGGTGGCTGGTTTGTACCCCTCGTCCTCTCGCATGGTTATATACGAGATCGGTGTGGACATAAGGGTGGCCTCCAATACCGAACATAGGAACGATATGGACATTGCCCCCAAAAGATAAACTAGAAGAAGAGCCATAGAAAATCAGTTATACCAACGACTATTTCGCCCACTCGGCACCTTCTGGTGTCCTTCTCCATGCGAAATAGGAATCGAGCACATTTAGGGCGCTTTCATCAGGAACTTCACCTATGAATGGAGTTTCTCCTGTAAGGTGCATTGAGCAGTGTTGGTCCGGGGTGAATCTTGTCCACTGTGGCACGCCTTCTCCATTAGGATCAAGATTCTTGGCAAAGTTGGTCCAGTACTTGATCATGATTTTGGAGAGTTTCTGGTCGCTGTCCTGCTGAGGGTTTCTTACAGTTCCGAACACGAAGTCCACGTCCTGTCCGTGAGGAGATCCATAGCCGTAGCGAGGGGAATCTTCCGGATACTCAGGATGCTGGTCAAAGTAGTACAGATATACCGGAGCCTTGCCTGTTTCTGACTGGAGACAAGCCCATGCCCATGTCTGCCATCCGAATGCGGCATCCCTCATAAGATCGCGTGCTGTTTTCGGAACCGTGTTCTCTGCTACTGGGTATGCTTCAAGAAGTTTCTCAGCAAATGGTCCATATCTGAGTTCAACACTGGCTATATGCTGCTTTGGATCCTTAGTGCCGCTGAAACTTGCACCCTCGTCGGAGTTGTATCCGATGAGAACAGCCACGTCGTTGTAATTTCCTTGCTCATAGAGCTTGTGCTGGTCGTCCAGGATAACGTATCCATCCACTACTGGCCATGCTCCTCCGGTCATCATGCCCGGCTTGGCAAAGTTGCTTGCATCAAGCGCTCTGAGATCAGAAATGCTCTTCGCTCCCATGGTTTCTGCGTATGCAAGTCCTTCCTGCTCTGATTGGGCAAGAGTCTTCATGTTCTCGCCAGGGTATGACGTCTTTCTGGTTGGGCCAAATGAACCGCCGCTCTGGGATATGGCTCCGCGGAAGAGCCCTTTGGCGAGCGGAGATGCACAGAGCATACTTACGGAAATACCGCCGGCAGACTCACCGAAGATGGTTACCTTGTCCGGATCTCCACCGAATTTGGATATGTTGTTCTGAATCCATTTCAGTCCGGCGATCTGATCGAGAAGCCCGTAGTTGCCGCTTGTGCCCTGCTCTGTCTCGGCACTAAGTTCTGGGTGTGCGAAGAATCCGAGTTTGCCTACACGGTAGTTGATAGATACGAGTACTACTCCTTGTTCTGCAAGAGGTGCTCCGTCATAGTAGGAAGTGGAACCGCCTGCAAATCCTCCACCATATATCCATACGAGGACCGGGAGCTTCTCCTTCGGAGATTTGGCTGGCGTCCATACGTTGAGATAGAGGCAGTCTTCGCTCATATTCTCCTGGCTCCCCGCTTGAATAGGGCTTGGCCCAAATTCTGTGGTATTGCGTACTCCCTCCCATGGGATCACTGGTTGAGGGGCTTTCCATCTAAGATCGCCCACTGGTGGAGCTGCAAATGGAATGCCTTTGTAGATGGCCATGCTTTCAGTAACGGTACCATGAATGGTGCCGCCTTCCACTTTGACGAGCCCCGGTGTGGAATTGCCGGAGCAGGCAACTGCTATCATAGTAGCAGCGATTACGCCTGACAGAAAAAGATGCTTTTTCATTGTGTATTTTATAAAGCGCTACGATTGTTATCGTAATCCGCACAAAGTTAATTATTCTTTCTTATATTTGTGAAAATTTGTTAAGTATGCCAAAGAGACTTACGCTTTCGTCATCTGACGTTAAAATCGCAGGAGTCTGTGGAGGTATTGCGGAATACCTTAATGTGGACTCTACACTCATTCGTATCCTATTTATTGTGTTTGCATGCTGCGGAGGATGTGGTGTGCTTGCTTATTTGATTTGCTGGGCGGTAATGCCTCGTTTTTAATATGAATAACATTTTTATGCAACTTGCCGGTAAGGCAAGCAGGGTTATCAGACATTGGTGGCTCTATTTGGTGTGTGGCATTCTTTCTGTAATCGCAGGAATAGTATTGATTGCTAATCCTATTGAGAGTTATGTCACTCTGTCCGTGCTTTTCGGAATCATGGCTTTTGTTAGTGGCGTCTTGAGCATGTGTGTGGCAGTGGGAAGTCGCAATCTTTTCATGATGAGGGGATACAATATTTTTGGCGCCCTCATAGACATTATTTTCGGACTTTTCCTGTGCTTCTTCCCAAGCGTTACCATGGTTGCTCTTCCTATTCTTTTAGGATTCTGGCTTATGTATCACAGCTTCATGTTTATGGGTCTTGCTGGTGATATCAGAGTTTTCGGTGCCAAAGGCTCAATATGGGTGGCTATCGGTGGGCTCCTTATGCTTGCCCTTTCGCTATTCTGTATTTTTAACAATTTTGGCGGAAGAATGCTTGTGGTTACCCTTGTCGGCATAGCCATGATACTTTTCGGCTGTGTGCTTGTGGGCAATGCGATAGAGTTGAAGAGGGTCAATAACTACATTCAGGACGACCTCAATCCAATAGACTACGGCGACTAAACCCTGTATTTCTTGTCGTCAGAAAAAGAGTAAAAGCTGGAATCGCATACAATTACGTGATCCAAAAGTGATATCCCGCAGACCGATGCTGCTTTGTGAAGCGCATCGGTCTGTTTTATATCCGCGCTGCTTGGCTGCGGGTCGCCTCCAGGGTGGTTGTGCACAAGTATGATGGCGCTCGACTTTTTCTCTATGGCACGGGAAATCACCAGCCTACTATCAATTACTGTAGCGCTGATGCCTCCTCTGCTGAGCATAGCCTTGTGTCTGAGGCGGTGTCCGCTGTCAAGGAATAGCCCCCAACACTCCTCGTGCTGAAGTCCTTTCAGAAGAGGCGACATGATATCATATACCGTTCTTGACGATACGATGGGGAGTTGCGTGGCTCCACTGCTCTCGCTCACGAAACGCCTGCCAAGTTCGAATGCTGACATTATAGTGCAGGCCTTGTCTGTGCCTATTCCCTTGACGGACAAGAGGTGCTCAAGAGAGGAATTGAATAGCCGTGATAGTGTACCATCGCAGTTTTTAAGAAGTGCTGAGGCTACTTCGATGGCACTGGATTCCCGGGTCCCGCTCTTGATGAGGATGGCAAGTAATTCGCTGTTGCTTAGGCTTTCGGCACCTTGTGCCATAAGCCGCTCGCGAGGCCTTTCGCTCGCGCACAAGTCTTTTATTTTCATAATTTAAGGGATAAGTTTCTATTTAGGTGACAACTACTTTGCGTCAGTCAAGTTCGCAAAGTAGTGTGGCTTGTGTGCAGTCAAGTACTCTCACATGCACAAAATCTCCAGCCTTGTGGGTGCTGTCTGTCCATACGCACATCTTGTTCTGTGAGTTGCGCCCGCATAGCTGGGAGGGGTCTTTCTTGGAAGGACCTTCTACAAGTACGGTGAATGCCTTTCCCATATCACGGCGGTTGCTCTCAAGAGAAAGACGGTTCTGGAGTGAGATTATTTCCTCAAGGCGTCTGGTCTTGGTGGCTATGTCTACGTCATCCAGATATTTCTTTGCTGCTAGTGTACCCGGTCTTTCCGAATAATAGAACATATAGGCTGCGTCAAAGCCTACTTTTTCAAACAGACTCAATGTGTCCTTATGGTCTTCTTCGGTCTCGGAGCAGAATCCGGCTATCACATCAGTGCTGATAGCACAATCAGGGATAATTTCGTGTATCTTTTCCACTCTGTCCAGATACCACTGTCTGGAGTAGCGACGACGCATTTTCTCAAGTATCCTATCTGACCCGGACTGGACAGGGAGGTGTATGTGGTGGCAGATGTTGGGGTGTGCTGCCATGGTATGGAGTACGGCATCAGATATGTCCTGCGGGTTGGATGTAGAGAATCTGATTCTGACTTCAGGCACTGTGAGCGCAACCTTGTCAAGAAGCGAGGCGAAATCTACGTCCTCAAACTTGTATGAGTCTACATTTTGTCCGAGAAGTGTGATTTCTTTGTATCCAGCACTACGGCACTCGCAGGCCTCTCTTATGATGGTCTTCCAATCCCTGCTCCTTTCTGCTCCTCTGGTATAGGGAACTACACAGTAGGAACATACGTTGTTGCATCCGCGCATAATGGATATGAATGCGGATACTCCGTTGCGGTCGAGCCTTACAGGAGAAATGTCTGCATAAGTCTCTTCTCTTGATAGTATTACGTCCATCTGCGGATTTCCGCCTGATGCTGCTTCTATCAGTTCTGGTAATTTCCGATATGAGTCAGGCCCGGAAACGATGTCCACCTTCCCTGAATCAAGGAGTTTTTCCTTGAGTCTTTCTGCCATGCATCCAAGAATGCCGATGAGCACGCCTGGTCTATTTTTCTTCTGTATGTTGAACTGCTCGATGCGTCCAAGAATCCTCTGCTCGGCGTTGTCTCTGATGGAGCAGGTGTTGGCCATTATTACATCTGCTTCGCTGATGTCTTCAGTGCGTTCGAACCCGTGGTCGGAAAGAATTGAGAATATGACTTCTGTGTCGGCCACGTTCATCTGGCATCCGTATGTTTCTATATATACCTTCTTCATATCAGTGGCAAAGATATGGATTTTTCGTATATTTGCCGAATAAATATATGAGAAGGTTAGGTCTGATACTAGCACTTTTGTGCTCTATACTCTTGAGTTCCTGTGGTGGAAGTGTGAAAGATATAAGCGTGACATCTTTCAAGCTTGTGTCTGTGTCACCTCAGGGAACTTCTGGCGTATCAATATTAGTGGAAGTGGGACTTAATAATCCTGGGATGGGGTTTGAAGTGACTGATCTCCAGGCTGTTTTTAATATTGATAAGAATCCGGCGTTGATGGTTTCGGCTGATCAGCTTATGGTGGAAGGACGAAAGGAGAAGATCTATTCTATTCCGCTTAAAGGTCGTATTGCTGATGGTGCCAATCCGTTCCAGCTTCTTCGGCTTCTTAATACCGATAACGTCTCTAATTTTCTTACTGCAGATTTTAGTGCAAGGGTGGCTCTGCGTGGGGGTATTGGCAAGAAAATTGAAATCAAAGATATCCAGTTGAATGAGTTTCTTAAACAGAACAGGGCACAGCAAGATGAATAAACGTGTGATATTATATATTCTTCTCCTTATGGCGGGAGCGTCCTCTGTGGCTGCTCAGAATGTCCCTTCTGAGACTTCTGCCGGGGAAGTCGAATATGCTGGGATGGAAGTTCAGGTGGATTCGTCTCTTATAGGAATGGATATCTTTTCAATCCTTCCTGAAGATGTCGTCGTGATTCAGGATGCGTCTGTGCGTGCTGCACTTGCCGCCAAGATAGAGTCGGCTCCAGAACGTCTTGTGAGCGGTTTCCGTATCAGACTTTTCAGCAGTAGCTCGCGAACAGCGCGTGAGGCCTCTTTGGAGGTGCTTCGTAGGTTTAACGCGCAATATCCTTTCATCTCTGTATACAGGAGTTATTCTGCTCCGAACTTCAAGGTGACTATCGGAAATTTCCGCAATAGGGCGGAGGCAGAGGCTGTACACCGCCTGGTCAAGAAAGACTATCCTGATGCTTTTATCGTCCGTGATCGGTTCCGTTACCCTACGATAGGCCGCTCTGATATGAGTACCATAGTTGTTGAGGAAGAATGATTAAACAGGGACTTGAAATAAAGCAGACGCAGAAGATGTCTCCGCTGCAGATCCTGACCATTAAGCTGATTGAGCTGCCGGTACAGAGTCTGGAGCAGAAAGTCCGTAGCGAAATAGAAGAGAATCCTGTTCTGGATGATGGCCCTGATCCTGACCGGCCGGATGAGTCTAAGGATATTTCTATAGACGAACTGAAAGATGATGACTATATCCCAGCATACAAGACACGAGTTAATAACTGGGGTAAGGATGCGCGTCCGGAGTATAATACTTTTTCTGTAAAGGAAAGTTTTAACCAGAAGCTGATGGATCAGCTCGGATGTCGCAACCTTGACAAGCATCAGTATGATATAGCAGCCTTTCTAATAGGTTCTTTGGATGGTGATGGTTATCTTCGTCGCGATATTGAGTCTTTGGTAGATGACATGGCATTCCGCGCCGGTATCGAGACTTCGTCTGAAGAGGTGCTTTCAGTCCTGAAAATAATTCAGGATTTCGAGCCTACTGGGGTAGGAGCACGGGATCTCCGCGAATGCCTGCTTCTTCAGCTTCGTGCGTGCAGGCAGACGAAAGAGGTTAAGGATGCTGAGAATATTCTTGAAAACTACTTTCAGGAGTTTACCAACAAGCATTTCCAGAAAATCATATCCCGCACTGGCATGACTGAAGGTGAGTTAAAGAAGGCTATCTCAAGGGTGGTACGCTTGAACCCATCCCCTGGTGGTGGCAGTGATGACTCTTATGAAGATGTACAGCAGATTGTTCCAGATTTTATACTGGAGGAAGACAATGGACATCTGACTTTTTCTATGCCAAGGTCTTCAGTTCCGGAACTTCGTATCAACAAAAAGTATGCGGATATGCTCCTTGACGCCAAGGGCTCTTCTGAGCGGGCGCAGAAAGAGGCAGCGGCATTCGTGCGTCAGAAAATAGATTCCGCCAAGTGGTTTGTGGAGGCTCTCAAACAGAGGCAGAATACCCTTTCCAAGACTATGCAGGCTATTCTGGATTATCAGCAGGCATACTTCGCTTCTGGTGATGAGACCAAGCTTAGGCCTATGGTGCTCAAAGATATTGCCGAGAAGACCGGCTTTGATATTTCCACCATTTCTCGTGTGGTTAATAGCAAATATATTGAAACCGACTTTGGAATCTTCCCTCTGAAATATTTCTTCTCTGAGGGGATGGAAAACAAGGATGGAGAGTCGGTGTCTACGAGGGAGTTGAAAAAAGTGCTTCAGGAGTGCGTGGATGCTGAAGACAAACGCAAGCCTCTTACTGATGAGCAGCTTGTAGAAGAGATGGAGAAGCATGGCTACAAGGTAGCGCGCAGGACCATTGCTAAGTATCGCGGACAGCTTGGAATTCCTTTGGCACGCTGGCGCAAGGAACTATAATTTTTCCACACGGCTCTTGCCTGAAGGGTGGCAGATGACTTGAATGTCTATCGTGTCTACCTTATATCCCCTGATTTTGTGCTGTTTGAGACGGCTTTCCACCATAGAAATTAGCTCGTCGTCTAGTAAATCGCAATAAGAGTTGTTGACAGTGTCGTATATGTGAATGTGCTTGAATGTGTTGACATCGAAGTACATTTTGTTGTTGGCGCTATATCTCCTATGATATATGCCAAGGTCTGAGAGTGCGATAAGAATGTTGTACACCGAGGCGATGGTCACAGTCTGGCCATCTTTGTTGGAAATATAATCTGCCACCATGTCCGCACTCGCATGTCCAAGATTGAGCATGGCTTCGTGGACGGATAGTCTCTGCGGGGTAGTTTTCAGCTGCTTTTCCTTCAGAATTGCCTTGAATTCATCGATAGATGGTGCCGCAGTTGTCTTTGATTTCATTATTATTGAGGGACTTGTAAATCGTACAAAGATATGCTTATTTTTGAAGTTTTCCAAAAATGTCTTAACTTTGTTATATGGAACATATCAAGTGTCTTATCATCGGAGGTGGCCCTGCTGGATACACGGCTGCCATTTATGCGTCAAGAGCCGCGTTATCTCCCGTACTATATGAGGGGGTGGAGCCTGGTGGACAGTTGACTACCACCACAGTCATCGAAAACTTCCCTGGGTTTCCTGGAGGTGTGGATGCCAACAAACTCATGTCTGACATGCGCGAGCAGGCAGCCGGACTTGGAGCGGACATCCGCAGAGGCGTTGTGACATCGGTAAATTTCGATGTCAGACCGTTTCGTGTTACGGTAGATTCTGAGGTGGAGGTTGAGGCTGACTCTGTGATAATTGCTACAGGGGCTACTGCCAAGTATCTTGGGCTGCCTTCAGAGAGGAAATTCAGGGGTATGGGAGTTTCCGCTTGTGCTACTTGTGATGGTTTCTTCTATCGTCGCAAGGATGTTGCAGTGGTAGGAGGAGGTGATACCGCGTGTGAGGAGGCTACCTATCTTGCCGGACTCTGTCGGAAGGTGTACATGATAGTCCGTAGGGATGTTCTCCGTGCCTCTGAAGCCATGCAAGAGCGTGTGAAAAAGACAGAGAATATTGAGATTCTTTGGAATTGCAATACTCGTGAAGTGCTTGGGGACGAGAACGGTGTTACCGGTGCGAGACTTGAGCGCAAGAATGGCGAGGTTTTTGATATAAGGATTGACGGATTCTTCCTTGCTATCGGACACCATCCCGTATCCGAGTTGTTCTCAAAATGGGTTAAGACTGATGCGGAAGGATATATTGTCACAGATGGCGTAAGCTCCCGCACTAATGTGGAGGGTGTGTTTGCTGCTGGGGATGTTCAAGATCCGTATTATAGACAGGCCGTTAACGCTGCCGCCTCGGGATGTCGGGCTGCGCTGGATGCCGAAAAATATTTAAAAAGATGAAATTGTCAAGAATATTGCCTTTCGTGGTGATTGTAGGCCTTTGCGCCATATCGTGCAAGTCTCAATATGCGGCTCTGCTTGAGAGCAATGATGCTGATGCGAAGTATGCTGCGGCATTCGACTATTTTAACAAAGGAAAGTACTCCAAGTCTGCCGCTCTGTTCGAGTCGTTGTCTCTTCTCGTGGGCGGTACTGCCCGTGAGGACTCTGTGCTTTATTACTGGGGCTTGAGCAACTATTCCATGGGAGACTATTATACCGCCGAGACCAATTTCACCAAATTCGTCTCCACGTATCCATACAGTCCTCTTGAGGAGAGTGCCGAGTTCCTGCGTGTGGACTGTCTTTATAAGGCTACGCTCAGATATGAGCTTGACCAGACCCCGACATATACAGCCATGCAGGCTATCAGTGCATATCTGATAAACAACCCGGATTCTCCTAATGCAGACATCTGCCGTCACATGCTTGAGGATCTTGGAGAAAGACTTGACCGGAAGGCATACGAAAACGCCAAATTGTATTATAAGATGGAGGATTATCTTGCCTCCAGGGTGGCTTTCAAGAATATCTTGAGGGATGATGCTGACAACGTATACAGGGAGGATATACTATATTATTCCGCTATGTCGTCCTATAAGTATGCTGAGATGAGTGTCAAATCTAAGCAGAAAGACAGATTCCTTGTATTCATGGACGATTATCTCAATTTTATAGGAGAATATCCAGAGTCGTCATACCGCAAGGAGCTTGATAGGCTTTATGCCAAGGTAAAAGAAAATTATTGAAACTTTCCCGACAATTCCGGGGTAATATAAGTATGGAAAAGAAAATACCTACAAATACCATCACCCGCGATATCAAGTATCTCGCGGAGCCTACGGGCAACATTTATGAGACTGTGGTAATACTCTCCAAGAGAGCCAACCAGATCTCTGTAGCAGAGAAGAAGGAACTTGCTAAGAAGCTTGAAGAGTTCAAGGGTGATCGTGACACCATGGATGAAGTCTTCGAGAATAAGGAGCAGATAGAAATCTCCAAGTATTATGAGCGTCTGCCAAAGCCTGATCTTGTAGCTATTTCAGAATTTGAAAACGGCGAACTCTACTACAGAACAGCCAAGGAAGACGCCGCGGAGAAATAGTCCCGCTTAATGCTTCGTTCTTTACACATAAGGAACTATATTTTAATAGACTCTCTGGATGTTTCTTTTCCAGAGGGTCTGATTATTATTACTGGCCAGACGGGCGCGGGTAAATCCATCATCCTTGGCGCTATGTCGCTGCTTTTCGGTGCCAAGGCGGATGCATCCATGGTGGCTCAGGGTGAGGATAGTTGTGTGGTAGAAGCCGAGTTCGATACCGGTACAACTGGGCATCTTACTATTAGGCGAGTTGTCAATGCCTCTGGACGTTCGAGGAGCTTTATTAATGACTGTCCCGTGCAGGTTGCTGCGCTTCAAGCGCTTGCGGACAAGCTGATAGATATTCATTCTCAGCACAAGAGCATCTTGCTGACGGACAAGAAATTCCAACTTTCGGTACTTGACCGTTTTGCTGATGATAGGGAAGAACTTATGGCTTGTCGCAGGCTATGGGGCGAGTTGTCTGCACTTGAGGCGGAGATTCGGACGAAACGTGCCAGGATAGAGTCTCTGAAGGCTGACCGGGACTATGTGCTTGCGAGACTTGGGCAGCTTGAGCAGGCCAAGCTGGTGTCTGGTGAGTTGGAGTCGCTGGAGGAAGAGCATAAGAGTCTTGCCAATGCGGAGCAAATAATGGATTCTCTTTCCAAGGCTTCCGCGTTGATATCCGGCTCTGACGATTCGGAATTCTGCGTCTCTGCGTCTCTAAAGGAGGTTTGCCGGAGTCTGGAACACATTTCATCATGCCTTTCCAAGGCATCTGGTCTTGCATCAAGACTTGATTCGGCAAGACTGGAGATAGATGATGTATCCTCCGAAATTGATGGGCTTCTTTCGTCAGTCAATCTCTCTCCGGGGCGGCTTGAAGAGGTGGAAGACAGGATGTCTCTGCTATATTCACTGCTTCGGAAATTCTCTTGCAGTACTGTTGATGAGCTTATAGCCATGAGGGACTCATATTCAAGCTCTATTTCCGGTACGCAGGATTTGGAGGAGGAACTGTCTGTTCTGGAGGACAAGGCATCAAGGTTGAGAGCTCAATATAATGAGTCTTGCATGGCCTTATCTGCCGTGCGCCATAGTGCTGCTCCAGAGCTCTCTGATACGGTACGGGAGTCGCTTCATTTCCTGGAGCTTGAGGGTGCTGACTTTGAGGTGAGGGTTGAGGATGCGGATCCTGGTGCATCAGGGAGCGATAAAGTGTCTTTCCTTTTTTCTGCCAATGGTGGAGTTCCAGAGGATTTGTCTAAGGTGGCCTCTGGCGGAGAACTCTCGCGTATAATGCTTAGCATAAAGTCAGTGATGGCGAAGTTCGCTGGCATGCCAACGCTTATTTTTGATGAGATTGACACAGGTGTGAGTGGCAGTGTGGCTGATAAAATGGGACGTATGATCTGCTCTATGGGCAAGACTATGCAGGTGTTTTCCATTACTCACCTTCCTCAGGTGGCCGCTAAGGGAAATGCTCATTTTATAGTGAGCAAGTCAACGCGTGAGGACGGAAGGGTCATCTCCACTATGCGGCAGGTCAACGGGGATGAAAGGGTACGCGAGATAGCGCGCCTTCTAAGCGGCTCTTCTATTACAGATGCCGCACTTGCCAATGCAAGAGAGCTTCTTAGCGAAGACTGATGCTAAGGTCTGGTGAGTAAACGACCTTTCTTACGGCTGTGTTTTCTCGCCCATCTCCGTTTTTCGTACTAAAAATGAAGTCAGACTGAAGTCCCTTTCCTGGAAAAGTTGGCAGTTTGGTAAACCATCTTCTGCCCAGAGATGAATAGGCTGACAAGTAGTATTTCATGATGTCATATCCTTGAAAAGCGAACGACCCCGGCTCGCTTTGGAATATGGACCTATACTCAAGTATGAATCTTTTTACAGCCTCGCTATCATAGTCTACATAGTAGGTGGCGGCCATTCTTGTATTTGCTGTGTAAAGGTCGAATACATCCGGGCCAACGCAGTTTCTGAATCGCGAGGTACTATAGAGCGTGATGTTGTTGTGAATGGAAGCTGCGATACCTATTTCCTTGACTTCCTTAGTGATAAAGGAGTCATCGTCAGAGGCGATGAGCACCCTGTAATGTGTATGCTTAATGTTCTGGATATCCTTGATGGAATTGACTGTGCGGAACAATACTCCAGCGGCGGAGAGCTTGTCCATAAGATAGGAACTCTGTTCTCCTGCTCCTTTTAATGAAGCGTCGCGGATTACGATTACTTGATCTCCAAGTGAGGTTTCCTGCTCAAGCCATTCGACCATTACATCCACCTGCCGTGCCCATCCGACTGGAGACTGAATGATATTGTCATTGGTATCCAGCAGTGATGCTGCCTTAGGCTCAAGTGGGGATATTACCATCCGGGTTCTACCAAGGATGGATGTCACTTCCGACAGCCCATTATAATCCACTGGCCCTATGACGAGGTCCATCGAATTAAGGGTGTCTTTATTTAGTGCGTATTCTTCTGATGATGAGTCAAATACATGTAGTTTTATATTTATTCCTCTATTTCCGAGGTCGCGGAGTGCCAGTAGCGCCCCGCTGTACATCTCAAGATAGTTGGAACTTGGCTTCTGTACGGCATTGAACGGAAGCACCAGAGCGACTTTCACATCATCGGATCTTCCGTCAAGCCACTGCTCGTCCGCGTCAGTGCTTATGCTGTCACGTGCTTCTTCGATTACAGTGGTCTTGAGACTTTCGCTCTCCTTTTGAGTGGCCTGTACATTCTCTTTCTTGTCTTTCTTCCCGGGGAAAAGCCACCATGATCCTTGCGCCTGAGCGCAGGAACACAGGAGTAGTGTGGACGCGATGGTTATGATGATCTTCTTCATTTTCTGTGCAATGTGTTGATGAATCCTGTAAGGTCTTTGCAGAATCTGTTCCAACTCAAGCGTTCGTTCTCTTTCCTTATGTTGGATATGAACATTTCTTTGAGCTCTGGGTGACTGAAATACTCCTCTATGGCTGACGCTACGCATTCTGGGGTGCAGTCGTTGCATACCAGACCTGTGCCTCTGTCACCAATGGTCTCTTTTAGCCCTCCTACGTCAGTTACTACCATTGGAAGTTCAAAATGGTTGGCTACAGCGTTGATTCCGCTCTGTGTGGCGCTTCTGTATGGGAGAACTGCAAGGTCGGCTGCGCAAAAGTATTTCTTGACCTCGGAATCTTTTATGTACTGAGGGAATATGAAAAATCTGGATGGGGCTCCGCATTCGGATATGAGGTCGCTATATTTGTCGAAAGAACCGTATGGCTCACCTGCAATTATAAGCCTATACCTCTGGTCGAGGAGTTTCATGGCGCGAATGAGTATGTCAAGACCTTTATACTCCCGTATTAGTCCGAAGAATAAGAGCGTCCTGCTATCGTCCTTGTGAGGAATGCATAGTAGTTTTTCTGCCTGGGCCTTGTCTATCGGGCACCCGAAATGTGTGTATGTCGGATGGGGAAGCGTCATGTGAGGGATATCACTATTTAACTTCGTGAGGTCTTTCCCTACCTCGTCACATAGCGTTATGGCTCCATCTATTGACTTAAGGAACCATAGTGTCAAGGGAGCATCGAAGAAATGGGGCTCGTGTGGGATTACGTTGTCAAGAATGCCTATTCTTGTGCAGCTTTTGGGCATTTTCCTGGAAACGAATCCAAGTGACGGTGCGAAATACGACATCCAGTATCTCATGATCAGTACGTCAGGCTCCCATTCTGCAATCCGTCGTGCTGTCTTCCTCCATGTTAAAGGATTAGCCGTATCCAATAGAGCGTCTGACTCTACGGATACGGCTTCATCCTCTGGTGTAACATATTGAGTCTTTCCCGGGAATAGGAAAGAGGGATATTGTCGTGTGAAATTGAATGCACGTACTTCGTGCTCCTTGCTCAGTTCGGAAAGCAGATTGGCGTTGAACTGAGCTATACCTCCCCTGAAGGGGTAGAAACAGGACAATATCGCTATCTTCAAAATGTGGAATTATTTCTGGCTGTTCTTCTCTTTTACGTATGCTGCGTTCAGACCTTCCAGAAGTGCATCGGTGATATCGAGTTCTGGGTCTGCTGCCACTACCGGTGTAGAGAGGATATCTCCCTGGGTGGCAATTATCATAGCATATTTTTTATCTGCGTTAAACTCGGTGATGTAGTTGTTGATAGCATCTGCGAGCTGGTTCATCATCACCTGCTGCTCCTCGAGGATTTCCTGCTGTTTCTGGTTGGCGTATGTCTCGAAGTTCTGCTGCTGCTCCATGAGTTTCTGGTTCTGGGTCTCGGCTACTGACTGGGTAAGGAGCCCCTTGTTGAGCTTGTCGCTGAATGCCTTGATGTCTTTCTCTATCTTGTTACGGCGGCGGGTAACTTCCTGATTGATGCTGTTGACTTTAGTCTCCACCACGCTGCGGAGGTCGTTAGCCATGTCGTAGTCGCTAAGGATGGTGTCAAGGTTGAAATAGACGATGGCGCCCTTTGTAGCGGTAGCCTCGGCAGTCTTGTCTTCTCCCGCTGCATTCTGTGCCGTGTTGTTGCAGCTTGTTGCGATGAGCGAGAGTCCTGCGAGGACTGCGGCGCTTAAAAGTGTTGCTTTGTTCATTATTGTGTTTTTATTGATTACTATAAATCGGTGTATAATTCACAAATGTAGTCAAAAATTATTAATTTCCGACAGATACTTCCCGATAGTTGCTTCCAACCCCATATATAAGGCGTCGCAGATGAGAGCATGCCCTATGCTGACTTCGTCTGTCCATGGGATAGTCTGGATGAAATATGCGAGATTTTCGAGCGATAGGTCATGTCCTGCATTTAGCCCAAGTCCAAGGTCTTTTGCTGCCTGTGCCGTCTGCAGATAAGGTTCGATGGCTTCCTCCCGGCCATGTGCATATCCAGCCGCATAGGCTGCTGTGTACAGTTCGACTCTGTCTGCACCGCAGTTTCGTGCGCCTTCTGCCATCTTTGGGTCTGGGTCGATAAAAATGGATGTCCTGATACCTCTGGCCTTGAAGGAGGCACATACTCTTGTTAGGAATGCCCTGTTCTTGATGGTATCCCATCCGGCATTTGAGGTTAGCGCGTCTGGTGCGTCCGGCACAAGTGTTACCTGATCTGGGATAACTTCGCATACAAGGGCGGAGAAACTGCCAGTGGGATTTCCTTCTATGTTGAATTCTGTCTTGAGCGCTGGTCTAAGGGCGCGTACGTCTGAATATCTTATATGACGTTCATCCGGCCTGGGATGAACTGTGATGCCTTCTGCCCCGAAGCGTTCGCAGTCAAGCGCTGCCTTGAGAACGTCAGGCATATTTCCGCCCCTTGAGTTTCGTATTAGGGCGATTTTATTGATGTTTACACTCAATCTGGTCATTGTAAAACGCTTTTGGCTGCAAAATTACTCATTTATTTTGTAAAAATTCTTACATTTGAGGTTCAATATGAAGTTGGCATACTACATAAAAGAGGACAAACTGGCCGCGAATCCCGAGATTCCGGAACTTGCGGATAGAATCAGGGCTGCCGGTGTGGATTTGTATAGGGTTGGCGCTTCCACGGATGTGACTTCCCATACGGATGCCTTGCTCAGTCTTGGCGGTGACGGTACTTTCTTAAGTGCCGCCCGTGTTGCGGTTCCGTGTGGCCTTCCCGTTCTTGGTGTGAATTTCGGGCGTCTTGGTTTCCTTTCCGATATTGAGCCAGATGCTCTTCTTGATGCATTGCTGGATGGGAAGTTTGTAACAGAAGAGAGGGATTTGCTCCTTGCCAATGCCCCTTTTGCGGCTGTAGATGGCTGGCCATACGCTCTTAATGAAGTGAGCGTATCACGTACCGGCGCTTCTATGCTGGGAATTGATGTCAATGTGGATGGCGTCCAACTTCCGACTTATTGGGCTGACGGACTGCTGATTGCTACTGGCACCGGTTCTACTGCCTATTCCTTGAGTGCGGGCGGACCTATTTGTACTCCGGACGCAAGGGTGTTTATTTTGTCTCCTATATCTCCGCATAACCTCAACCTTCGACCACTTGTGATACCTAACTCCTCTGTCATAAAGCTTAGTGTTAGGTCTCGTGAGGGCAAGGCTGTGCTTACGATGGACAATCGGGTTTTTCCTATGGAGAATTCTTCCACTCTTACCGTGAGTCTTGCGCCGGTCAGGCTCAAGCGGTGGTGTCTTGGAGGTTCAAGTTTCTTCAATGCACTGCGGAGCCGTCTTTTCTGGGGAGAGGATATGCGTAACAGCAACATAACCTATTGACGATAATAACATGAATAGAACAAAACTTCCAGTACATGTGTCCCTGATTATGGATGGGAACGGCCGATGGGCCCAGAAACAGGGCAAGGAGAGGGTTTACGGACATCTTGAGGGCGTGGAGAGCGTACGCGATGTTATGGCCACGTCGGTGGAACTTGGTATTAAGTATGTGTCTTTCTTTGCGTTCTCGGAGGAAAATTGGAATCGTCCTAATGCTGAAGTGGCCGCTTTGATGGAACTTATGGGGAAGGCCATGTGCTCCGAGCTTCACACTTTTGAGAAGTATAACGTGAGATTTATGGTTCTTGGCAACCGGGAGCATCTTTCTGGTGAGCTGAAATCCACAATTGATCGTGTAAGTGCCGCCACGGCGGGAAATACGGGACTCACCATGATCCTTTTTCTCAGTTATAGCGGAAGATGGGACATAGTTCAGGCTGCGCGAAAGATGGCACACGATTTGAAAAACAATCCAAATTGTGGGACGGAGGTGGCTGATTTCAGTAGGTATCTAGTCACGGACGGTATTCCTGACCCGGATCTTCTTATCCGTACGTCTGGAGAAAAACGTATGAGCAACTATCTTCTTTGGCAGTGTGCTTATACTGAGTTTGTCTTTACGGATGTGCTTTGGCCGGATTTCAGGCGGGAGCAATATCTTGAGGCGCTTGATGAGTATGCCGTCCGGGATCGGCGTTTCGGAAAAGTAAAATAAAAGGATTATATTTGCAGAATATGAATTTCGGAAAGATATTATCAGTTTGGGGATTGATACTTTGTGCCATGACAGCGGCTCAGGCACAGGACGGTGGTGTGGAGGTGGATTACAACCATCCGAAGCGTTATGTGGTGGGTGGTGTCCGTGTAGAAGGAAACTCGTACTTCAAGGCCTCACAGATTATATCACAAGCTGGAGTTCGCGAGGGGGTTACCATTACGGTCCCTGGCGAGGAGGTCTCCAATATGGTTAGCCGGCTCATGCTGCAGAAGTTTTTCGATAGTGTGTCTGTGGAGATCGATAGTCTGAGCAGCGCGAGGGATACAGCCTATTTGGCTATCAAGATAAAGGAGCGCCCGAGGGTGTCACAATGGACTTTCTCTGGGGTAAAGTCTGGTGAAAGGAAAGATATTGAAGAAAGGGTCAATCTTAAGCGTGGTCGGGAATTCTCTGAGTATGTGGAGAAGACGACTTCTGATATTATCAAGAGATACTTTGCTGAGAAGGGCTTTCTAAAGTGCGAAGTGAAGGCTGAAGTCAAGAAAGATTCCATCATCAAGAATGCGATTCAGGTTAATTTCGCAGTCAACAAGGGCGAGAAAATCAAGATTAAGGACATAAATTTCATAGGTAATAACAATGTGAAAGAATACAAGTTGGCCAAGTCCATGAAAAAGACCAAGTCCAACAAACTCTACAATTTCTTTCACAGCAAGAAATTCAACGAAAAGGAATATCTCAACGACAAACGTGCTGCCATAAGTGCTTTCAATGAGGCCGGGTACCGTGATGCCAGACTTGTGAGGGATTCCATATACTATGTTTCCCCAAACAGGATTGCTATTGATCTCGTGTTCGATGAGGGCGACAAGTATTATTTCAGAGATATAAAGTGGACTGGAAACTCTATCTACTCAACTGATCAGTTGAACTCCGTGCTTTCCATCAATAAGGGTGATGTCTATGATGTAGTTACACTTGAGAAGCGCCTTAGGGGTGGCGGCAAACAGACGGACTATGATGTCACGAAACTCTATAGGGACAACGGATACCTGTTCTTCAATATCAATCCTGTCGAGACCAATATCCAGAATGATTCGGTGGATGTGGAGATTCGTATCGCAGAGGGTAAACAGGCTACTTTGGATAACATCATCATTAATGGTAACGATCTTACCAATGAAAAGGTTGTAAGGCGTCAGATTTTCACGCGCCCGGGATACCTGTTCAGTCAGACTGATTTTGAACGGTCCATACGTGAAATTGCTTCCCTTGGTCAGTTTGACGCTGAGGCTATTATGAATCCAGATACGGGATTTTCAATAGTTCCGAAGTCGGGCAATAGCACTGTGGATATTATCTACAATGTTACAGAGAAGCCCTCATCGCAGCTTGAACTCTCCGGTGGTTGGGGAGGAAAGACTTTCGTAGCTACAGTGGGTGTAAGCTTTAACAACTTCTCTACGCATCGGATGTTCGATAAGGGTGCATGGCGACCAGTACCTCTTGGTGACGCTCAGAACTTGGCTTTCCGCTTCCAGACCAACGGAACATATTATACTGCCCTTACTGCAAGCTTTACCGAGCCGTGGCTCTTTGGCAAGAAGCCTACTTCGCTGAATCTCAGTGCATATTATACTCGTTCCACCGACTCGTATCTTGCGCTCAATATATTGAGTAACAATCGTATGATGGAGGTGTTCGGTCTTTCTGCGTCTCTTGGTACGAGACTTAAGTGGCCTGATAACTATTTCGTCTTGTACAATGGCCTTAACTGGCAGACGTACAAGTTGAAAAACTGGTATTCTGGGTATTTTATCTTCGACGATGGAATGGCCAACAATATCAACTATTCTATCACGCTTTCGAGAAATTCTACGGATCAGATCATCTATCCGCGTCAGGGGTCCGATTTCCAGCTGTCACTTCAGCTTACTCCTCCGTTCTCTTTGTTCAGAAAGCACGATATTGATGCTGACGGCAACAAAGTGCCGGTGAAGAGCTATAAGGATGTCAATTACGACAATTGGTCTTCCAAGGATCGTTTCCGCTGGATAGAGTACCATAAATGGAAATTCTCTGGTGCCGTATATACTAAGCTCGCCGGTGACCTTGTGCTCATGACTAGAGCGCAGTTCGGATATCTTGGATACTATAACCGCAAGTGGGGGTATTCTCCGTTTGAAGGATTCCTACTTGGAGGTGACGGAATGTCCGGATATAATACCTATGGGTCGGAAATTATTGCGATGCGTGGTTATGAGAATTACTCTCTTACTCCGTATGAGCCTTCAAGTTACAATTCTACAGGATATGCGTATGCCGGTAATATATATGATAAATTTACCATGGAACTTCGTTATCCTGTCATGCTCCAGCCGTCATCCACTATTTTCGTGCTGGCGTTCCTTGAGGGAGGTAACTGTTGGTCTGATATAAGGAATTTTAATCCGTTCCAGATCAAACGCAGCGCCGGAGTAGGTGTGCGCATCTATCTACCGATGATTGGCCTGCTCGGTGTGGACTGGGGTTATGGATTTGACACAGTAGATGCCACAAAGAGAAGTCAGTTCCACTTCATGATTGGCCAGCAGTTTTAGTTGAATCACATATTAACATTAGAAATATTAATTAAAGTTTTTTGATATGAAGAAAATTCTTTTGATTGCTGTTTCGGCTCTTGTTGCCGTTTCGGCTTTTGCTCAGAACAAATTTGCACACGTCAATTTCAGTGAGCTTGTACAGCTCTGTCCAGATGCCGATGAGGCCAGGACCAAGATGAATGCCGCAAGCAAGGAGGCTCAGGAGACGTACCAGGCTATGATTGAAGAGTTCCAAACAAAATATCAGCAGTATGAGTCCAAAGCTTCTACATGGAGTGACTCCATTCGTACAAGCAAGGAAAAGGAACTTCAGGAGATTCAGGGACGTATTCAGGACTTCAGCCAGTCAGTAGATGCTGAGCTCCAGCAGCAGCAACAGACTCTCATGGCTCCTATCTACGAGAAGGCAAGAAAGGTGGTTGAGGATCTTGCAAAAGCTGGGTCTTACATTTATGTATTTGATGTCAACAGCATGCTTTACTACGATGATACCCAGAGCACTGACCTTACTCCAGCAGCAAGAAAGGCTCTCAATATCCCTGAGGGACGTACCCTTGAGACACTTCAGGCAGAACTTCAAGCACAGCAGGCTAATGCGGAATAGTTTCTTTTAGACTATGCAACATAAAATCATTGATGCCCATGACGTGGTAATCAGATTTGCAGGAGATTCGGGAGATGGTATGCAGCTCACCGGGTCTCTTTTTGCAGATATGTCAGCCATTTATGGTAATGGCTTGTCCACGTTTCCTGACTATCCTGCGGAAATCAGAGCTCCTCACGGTACTGTTTCTGGTGTGTCCGGATTCCAAGTTCATATAGGTTGTGAAAAGATGTCCACCCCTGGAGATTTCTGTGATCTTCTGGTGGCTATGAATCCAGCTGCTCTTAAGGCCAATGCCAAATGGTGCAAGCGTCACGCTATGATTCTTGTGGACCAGGACGCATTTGACGAGTCTGGTATGTCTAAAGCCGGGTTTAAGACAGACAATCCTTTTGAGGAACTCGGTGTAGAGGATCGTACGCTTATTGTCGCTCCTATCACTACTCTTACGGTGGAGAGTTTGAAGGATAGTGGTATGGATAATAAGGCCATATTGAAGTGTAAGAATATGTTTACGCTTGGTATGGCATGTTACATATATAACCGTCCGCTTGAATATATTTTCAAGTACCTTGAGAAAAAATTCTCCAAGAAGCATCCGGAGGTGATCGAGCCAAACAAGAAAGTGCTTCGGGATGGATTCAACTATGCTGCTAATATTCAGATAATCGCTAATACTTATACTATAGAGCCTGCGCATAATCTTGCTAGGGGAACCTATCGTAATATTACGGGAAACCAAGCTACTGCGTGGGGTTTGCTTGCGGCTTCTGAGAAGTCAGGTCTATCCCTTTTCTGTGGATCGTATCCTATTACTCCGGCGACTGCAATACTTGAAGAACTTGCCATCCATAAGAGCTTGGGTGCCAAGACTTTGCAGGCAGAGGATGAGATAGCTGGAATATGCACTGCCATTGGTGCTTCGTTTGCCGGTAACCTTGCCGTTACTACTACATCTGGACCGGGACTCTCTCTGAAATCTGAAGCCATGGGGCTCGCTGTCATGGCGGAACTTCCACTCGTGGTTGTAGATGTGCAGCGCGGCGGCCCTTCTACAGGACTCCCGACCAAGACGGAGCAGTCGGACCTCAATCAGGCATTGTATGGCCGTAATGGAGAGTGCCCTATGGCGGTAGTTGCTGCCCATTCTCCGGCACATTGTTTCGATGCTGCATTTACGGCTGCGAAGATTGCTGTCGAGCACATGACCCCTGTTCTTCTTCTTTCGGAGGGCTTTCTTGGCAATGGATCTGAGCCTTGGCGTATTCCTCAGATGAAGGATTATCCCGAGATTAAGCCGCCTTTCGTGCGCGGAATACTTAAGGAGGGTGAAAAGTTTCATCCGTTCGAAAGAGATCCTCAGACTCTTGTGAGAAGGTGGGCCGTCCCGGGACAGAAGGGATTTGAACATCGTGTGGGCGGTCTTGAGAAGACGCATCAAGGTGTTCTTTCTACAGATCCCCTGAATCATGAGATGATGGTGCGTGAGCGCGCGGAGAAAGTCCAGCGTATTGCTGCCGACCTTCCGGAACTTCAGGTGATCAATGGCCCGAAGAGTGGAAGGTTGCTTGTTGTAGGCTGGGGTGGAACTTACGGGCATATACTGTCAGCTGTGAGGGAGATAGGCGATTCTGTGTCTTATGCTCATTTTGACTTTATAGTTCCTCTTCCATCTAACACTGAAGATGTGCTGAAGTCATTTGACAAGGTTCTTGTATGTGAACTCAACAGCGGTCAATTTGCGGACTATCTGCGCGCAAAGTTCCCACATGTGGAGATATTGAAGTACAACAAAATACAGGGCCAACCGTTCCTTGTGAGCGAATTGGTGGATGCTATTAGAAAGGAGATGTAATTATGGCAACATTGACATTCAAAGACTTCAAGAGTGATCAGGAAGTGCGTTGGTGTCCGGGGTGCGGTGATCATGCCGTGCTTGCTGCACTTCAGAGGGCTCTTCCTAAAGTGAGTCAGGCACTTAACTATGACAAGGAAAGATATGTGGTGGTATCAGGTATAGGCTGCTCTTCTCGACTCCCGTACTATATGGACACATACGGATTCCATAGTATACATGGACGTGCGACAGCTATTTCGACTGGTATTAAAGTTGCAAATCCGTGGTTGACTGTATGGCAGGCTTGCGGCGACGGTGATGCATTAGCTATTGGTGGGAACCACTTCATCCATGCAATACGGCGTAATATTGATATTAACATCATCTTGTTCAATAATCAGATTTACGGACTCACTAAAGGTCAGTATTCTCCGACTTCCAAGTTTGGCGCCATTACCAAGACTTCTCCTTATGGTACTGTTGAACATCCGTTCAACCCTGGAGCTCTTGTTCTTGGAGCAAAGGGCACATTTTTCGCCCGTTCGCTTGATGTGGAACTGAAACTCAATGAAGAGATCATGACGGCTGCTGCATTGCATGACGGCTGCTCTGTCATGGAGATGCTTACCAATTGTGTCATCTTTAATGACGGAGCTCATAAGAATCTTTCTGATCCTGCTCTTAAGGCTGATAATACTATTGTGCTTCGTCACGGTGAGAAGATGATATTTGGGAAGAACCATGACAAGGGACTTATCTATGACGGTAAGAAGATAAGGGTAGTGCATATCGGAGAGGGCGGATTTACAGAGGAGGATATCCTTGTCCATGATGCGCATACTGACAATATTGGCATACACATGGCGCTTGCTGAAATGAAAGGCCCTGACTATCCTGTGGCTCTTGGTGTTATCCGTGATGTCAAAGATATTACCTACGATGATGGGGTGAGAGACCAGGTTAAGGACGTTATGGCAAAATCTAAGATTCACTGTGTGGACGACCTTCTTCATAGTGGCTCCACGTGGGAGGTTGAATAAAATACTATAGAAATTACCACTTTTGATAACAATAAAAATGAAAACACAAAACATTATGGCCCGTCTCCAGGCCAAGTATCCAGGTGAGAATGAATATCTCCAGGCGGTACAGGAGGTTCTTGAGTCTATTGAGGATGTGTACAACCAGCATCCTGAATTCGAAAAGGCCAAGATCGTTGAAAGGATGGTCGAGCCAGACCGTATCTTTACTTTCCGTGTAACATGGGTGGATGATCGTGGTGAAGTTCAGACCAATACCGGTTATCGTATCCAATTTAACAGCGCTATCGGTCCTTATAAGGGCGGACTGCGCTTCCATCGTGCCGTATCTCCTTCTATGCTGAAATTCCTCGGATTTGAGCAGACTTTTAAGAATGCTCTGACCACTCTTCCAATGGGTGGCGCCAAGGGAGGTTCGGATTTTGACCCTGTAGGAAAGTCCAATGATGAGATTATGCGTTTCTGTCAGGCATTTATGCTCGAACTCTGGAATTGTATTGGCCCTGATCAGGATATTCCTGCTGGAGATGTTGGCGTGGGTGGTCGTGAAATTGGCTACCTTTATGGCATGTATAAGAAACTTGCTCGCCAATATAATACTGGAGTACTTACCGGAAAGGGCTCTACATGGGGTGGCTCTATCCTTCGTCCTGAGGCTACTGGCTATGGCGCTTTGTATTTTACTCAGAATATGCTTGCGCGTATGGGAAAAGACCTCAGTGGGCTTAAACTTGCCATCTCAGGCTTTGGCAATGTAGCGTGGGGTGCCTGCAAAAAGGCTGTTGAGCTTGGGGCTAAGGTGGTGGCTATTTCTGGCCCGGACGGCGTCTGCGAGATACCAGAAGGTATAACCAAGGAGATGATTGATTATATGCTTGTTATGCGAGCTTCCAATCGTAACATGGTGGAAGATATGGCTACTAAATTCCCGGAGCGAGCACACTTTGTAGCTGGCAAGAAAGCATGGAGCGTCAAATGTGATATTGCTCTTCCTTGTGCATTCCAAAATGAACTTTCAGAGGAAGATGCCAAGGAACTCAAAGCCAATGGTACATGGTGCTGCTGCGAGGTTTCCAATATGGGGTGTCAGCCTGGAGCCATACATTATTTTCAGCACAATGGGGTTCTCTTTGCCCCAGGAAAGGCTGTTAATGCTGGCGGCGTAGCTACATCTGGACTTGAAATGACCCAGAATGCTTCACATATTAGTTGGAGCGGACAGGAGGTTGATGATAAACTCCACTTTATTATGAAGTCTATCCATGAGGCGTGCGTAAAGTATGGTACTCAGTCTGATGGCTCTGTAGACTACGTGAAGGGTGCGAATATCGCTGGGTTTATGAAAGTTGCAACTGCGATGCTTGAACAAGGAACAATTTAGTTTCTGACGAGATTTATTTATGCAGTAGGAACTTTTTCCTATATGTGACGGATAGAGAGGACGGCCAACGAAATTATGGTCGGTCTCTCTGTTCGTTTTCTTATGGGGACATTTTCGCACTGAGTGGGTTTGGAATGCGCCGCGGCTCTTCCGGAATCCCTCTCCTATCCTGTGTAAAATGGCGCGCCATCAAGGCAATCGTTACATTTGTGAAACACAACTAAACCAATTTAATATGCTGGTTATCACACTCAAGTTTCCTTGTATTTGTTTTCCTAAATTTGAAAATCAAAAATAGGGAAAGAAAAGGATGCACTCCAATATCAAATGCACCCTTTTGTTATCATCCTAATGTTTCTTTGTTCCAATACGCCTGTAGGTTCTCTTTGATACACTCCATCACAACAGAGAAGTCAATCTGTTCTTTCCAACGTATCTTCTTCAAGAAAGCCTTCCACAAAATATTGCGTGTGGCATCCGCTGCAAACTTGTCTGTGAAAAGGGCAAGGTTCTCTCTGTCATTGCTGATGCGCTCTCCCAACAGGTCAATGTCAATGGTTGGACGAGCCTTGAACCCATCCAGAGCAAACAACAACGAACTGCCTTTCAAAAGAAAGTGGCTCTTGTAAGGACTTGCCGAGATACGGAACAACAAGCGTTCATGTAAGTATCTCAACAACACCTTCATATACTCTTGTCTCTCCTCTTTGGCGAGGTTCAGCAAACGTGCCCTAATGGACTTTCCTATATTCTTTGTCATAGTCTTGTCTCCAAATATGTAGTCAATATATTTTTCACTCTTAGTTTTTGTGCGTATTCATGGAGTAGAGATATATTTCGGTCCTCCTTTTTGAGATAGCCGTCTATCACTTCACCGCATACATCAAGTCCAATCTTGTTTCTGTACTTTACAGCATCACAGACCGTTCGCTCCATATCTGTAATGAGTACGTCATATCCCGATATGCTCTTTTTGATTATACCAAACTCCAAATTCTCCTTTTTCCAATAATAGAGGTCAATAGGTGGATATTCTGGCAAGCGTACCTTTCGTTTGGCTTCAATGGCAATGCAAGTAGCGGAAGGCACTTGTGTGGAAAGTCCATAATGAGCAAATGCACTATACAGACAAAGCACCCCATGCGGAACTATACGCTCCACATCTATCATGTTGTTTGCCAACGCAGACATTTCCACATAGACACCATTACGAAGCCGAACAAGCGTTCCGTCTTCTGTTGCACGGCGAAGCTGCTCATATTCACTGCGGCTTTTCACTTCGCCTGTGGTTATGAACCCACCTCGTTGTTGCAGTGTGTCAATGATTGTACTTCTATTCATGTTACTCCTATTTGTTTGCAAAGGTACAACTACTTGTTGTGAATAAAGAATGTTTTGTGTTAAAAGTTACGGAAAATACATATAATATCCGTAATATTTTACATTGTTACCAAATTTCTCCCCCCCCCCTTGCCTTACAAGCCACCCTGACCTCATAAATGTGTTAATTGATTATAAGGGGCTAATTACAGATGCTAAAAAGAATTCTATCGACCCTCTTGGTCATTGCAAGCATTATTTGTGAATAATTGATTTAATCGCTACATTTGTGAAACACAACTAAACCAATTTAATATGCTAAAAAGAATTCTATCGACCCTCTTGGTCATTGCAAGCATTATGAATGCTTGTACATCAGAAATGCCTAGTGCAGAATCAAATCGTTCAGATTTATCGGATTTTGCAAGGCTGGATGAATTTGCATTTGACTATTCATCGGCTATTGATACCTCTGCATGGAAGTATATGCAGAATCTTGATTATCGTTTTGCTGCTTGTGATTATTCTGAATCTGAAATAAAACACAAAACGACTGAAGCTCTGGTAAAATCAGTTTTGGATTATCCTTTAAACTATCTTGTACTTTTTTATGATAATCCAGAAAACGTTGTTTCGTTGGTTGTATCCCGAAGTAAAATACATCAGGAGTTGTTGAAGCGAATTGATGCAGTAGATATCTTGTTGGATTACTACGCTGATGCGGATATTGATTTCAATATTCCAAAGAGAAGTAAGGATGATTATTCTGATTTGCCATATCCTGATGTTATGTTTCTTGAGGCTTTTTTGGCGTCGGATTTTATAGCCCCTAGATTGTCTGAGAAAAGAATGAAAGTAAGTTCAATCGTTTCTAGTAAATTTGGTGAAAGACTCTCGGATAAAGAACAGTATGGTATGATGTCTATGAAATCAATATTGAAATTAAGCAACGAGTTTGGAATTCATACCGACTTTAAAACATCCTCAAGAAGTGGAGGAACTATATCAGATACAACAATATACACTCCTCTTAATCATCAACCATTGGAGGGAATAATTAGGGAAGATATGACTAACGCAGAAAAACTGCAAATTCAGCAAGCTGTGGTAAGTCAATATCCAGGGGCTACAATTGTTCATGAATCAACATACAAGTATAACTGCCATAGTTATGCATGGTATAGTCAGTCAATAGATAATAATGTTTGGCTTAATAGATATTCGTCTTCAGGAGAGTTTCAGTTGGCAAAGTATTGGACTAACGATTTGTATGTAAGAACAGATGCGCCGTATGCCATTAAGGCATATTATCCAAATAGCGATCATTCAGCAGTAGTTGAATCTTCTAATACGTATGTGTCAAAATGGGGATCAGGTCCTCTTGTTAGGCATTCTCCTGGGTATTGTCCATATGTTACAACTGGTATGCAGTATTATTTTATACCTAGAGATGTCGAATGTGAATGTAGTTTGTCTGTCGGAGGAAATGGTCAAGTGATGATGGGCGAAGTAAATACCTTTTCTGTAAAGCCTAAAACGGGTGCAACATATCGCTGGACGGTGGAGTATATGCTCGATCCTTCCGCATCAAATGCATCTGAAATTAACCATATAAATGACTATACTGTTAGACTCAAGTGTAATCAAGCGGGGGCGTATAACCTTAGGGTAGATGAATACTACGGTAATGTGAATACCGCATACGGTTATTTGATTGTAATTTCAAGTGGGAGGTAGTAATGAAACGTTATTCTTCTATATTGCTGCTGTGTTCGTTGGCATTTCTAATGATATCGTGTATAAAGGATGTGGATCTTATAAATGATGATCCACCTACTGTGGTTGTGGAATGCTGTTTGACCAACACAAAAGCGGAGCAGGCCTTATATCTTTCTTATACGAAGCAAAAGAATCAGACGGACTTTAAGGATATTTCAGGCGCAGTTGTGACCCTTACCGATAAGACCAAGGGAGAAGTTATCGGGAATTTCACATATCAGGCAGGCGACACTTGGTTGCTTGATTATATTCCAGAGGCCGGGCATGAATACAGATTGGATATAAAGACTCCAAGCGGCGAATCTGTCTGGGCTGAATGTAAAATGCCTACTAATTTCATTAAAGCGCATCTTATACAGACTGTTGGGTTCGTGGAAAGAGTAAGTGCGCACCTTTTAAGCGATTACATGGCATACTGCATACATTTTGTTCCAGATAAATCTCAGAATCCATCAGATCTTCCAGAACGCTATTGGGAGACTAATGGATACTGCTATTCCATAGAAGAGCAGGAGACGGGTGAGGATGTGTTCTTTTCTTTGGACATTTTCCAAGGATATACAAATGATTATAAAGTTGTATCCATGGATTTGACTACAGACCTGCCTTTCTTAATTGGAAATAATGTCATGGATGTTAATTATGGCGAGGGTGTTGAGTTCCCTATTGTGAAGTCCCTTGAGCCTGGAGATGAGGAAACTTATCTTTCATACGAGCCTTTCCCATCAGAAGAAGAAGACCACTATACGGCCTATTATTATCCTTCGTTGATTGGAGCAAAGGTCTGCAAAGATAGTATAGTATTTAGGAACAATGTTAAGTTGCAGGATAAGTATTTTCTGATTTCTGCATATTTGGGAGATGTTATTCCTCCTTATGTGACTCCGGATAAATGCCGTCTGACGTGTACGTACAGAAGCAAAGATATGTATTCGTATTTTAAAGATGTGGAAAACTTGACTTCGTCACCGGAAAAAAAGGACTTTACACATATTTTCGTGAGAGATAATATATTGACCAATATTAAAGGCGGAATCGGTTTTTTTGGCGCGGAGTATAAGGAAGATCTTCCTTGGGCACTGATGCTGTCTCCAATGGAGAAGTCGGACTTAACTCAATTGTCATATATAACTGATTTCTATTCTATAAAATTTGAATAACTATGAAGAAGATAGTGCTGATAGCCTTTATGGCCGTGTTTGTCTCTTTTGAACTGGTGGCGCAAGATGTTTTTGATAAAGTGGATACGTTACCGGCCGCATTTAAAGTTGAACGTCGCGCCGTTATTCGAAAGACAGGAGAGCTAGTGGCTGGTCTTGAGGAAATACGTAGTGTCGTAGCTCCTTTGGGTGAAGGAGATCCCATCAAATGGGCCCAGCAGATGCCTGGCGTTACTACAGGAGCGGATGGAGGCTCTGCAATGTATGTGCGAGGCAGTAATGCTGGTGCGAACCTTTGTACTGTTGACGGAATACCTATATATGGTTTTTCCCATATTCTTGGTTTGACGACGGTCTTGCCATCAGATGTTATTGGGGAGGTGTCCTTGGTTAGATCGGGTTTTACTGGATCGGGAAATAATTTTACGGCCTCTCATCTGAGGATTAAGACGAAAGCATCGGTGGAGAAAAATGTAAAAATCAATGTGAGTGCCAATAATTTCCTTGCTGGTGCAGGTCTGGAGGCTAAGTTGGGAAGGAAGATGTATTTGATTGTCAATGGCAGAGTGTCGCCATTAGCTTACGAATTTAATGAGATACAACGTCTTTCAAAGCAGTTTGATACATTTAGGACTTTTGATGCAAAAGTATGGGATGTGTTCGCTAAAACTGGATATGTTTTTGATGCTAGGAATAATGTCTCAGCTACTTTTCTGTATAGTCGTGATTTATATGATTTTAATATGACTGGCTCAAAGAATAGTATGGGGTGGAGCAATATAGCAGGGGCTCTTGCCTTTTCAAATACGTCAGGAAGGGTTCATACAGATATGGCACTGACTTATACGGGTTTTAATACGCTTCAGAATATGAAACCCATATCTTCTGATTATACAAAAAAATCATTGAATCTTAATTCAGGATTGCAGGAACTTGCTTTCTCGACAGATATGCATTATGTGCCTGAGAATCATTTGGATTTTGAATGGGGCGCCAAGGCTCGTGTCGCATGGTTCAAATCTGGTAGTTTTAGTGAAATTGAGGCGACTCCGGTATTGCTTGGCTCTGCATATTTACAAGGAAACTATAACTGGTCTCGGTATTTGGAGTTGAGAGCTGTCGTGAGAGGTAATTTCTATAGGCATTTCTCAAGTTCGTATAACAGTTTTGAACCAGAATATAGTGCTGGCATCAAGTATAACATCGTTCCGGAATTGAGCCTCGAACTCAGTCAAGATCATCTTGTGCAGTTCTATCATACTCTGGAAGGCCTTCCTGTTGGGTGGTCCTTGGATATGATAGTTCCTTCTTTGGATTTTATTGCTCCGGAGAAAGTGGATCAAAGTTCTTTTTCTCTTACATATAGAAACAATCATCATCTGGCATCAGTAGGTGCTTTCTATAAGCACATGCAAAACCTTGTATATAATAAGCATGCGCAGAACTTGTTTGGAGAACTGGCGGACGATTGGGAGGTGGGCCTTGATACTGGTAAGGGAAGATCTTACGGAGCGGAGTTCCTCTATGAGTATTCCAATCAAGATTTCTATGCAAGGGCATCCTATACATGGTCAAAAACCAACAGATATGGGTTTGCGTCTATCAATGACGGTGCTCCTTTTCATGCAAAGTTCGACAGGACTCATGTGCTGAATGCTACGTTCCAATGGAAAGGGATCAACTTGACTTTTATATACCAGAGCGGAAACTGGGAGAATGCTGCTGCACAAGAGTATTTGGTTCATACCAAAGATGGATTGCAAACTGCGCAATTCTTCGCAGGAGTCAATGATTACAAAATGCCGGATATTTTCAGATTGGATGTGGGGTATTCTTTGTCGTTCCGTACTTCTCGTGTAGAACACAATATTAATCTTGGCATCTGTAATGTGCTGAATCGCTTCAATCCATTTATGATGTATTATGATACATATAGCAATGGCTGGAAAATGGTAGCCATGCTTCCTATACTTCCTAGTTTTAGTTACAAACTCAGTTTCTGAGTTACAGGGCGAACAACACAATGGAAAGCATAGCGTATATGGTTTTGCTAAAGCTCTTTAGACAATAACTTTATTGCTTTTCTTGCTTTTTCTCCTTCGTAGAGTATTCGGTATACGGTTTCGACGATAGGAAGTCTTATGCCTCTTGATTCGCAGATATGATGCAGTCCTATCGCCGCGTAGTAGCCTTCTGCTACCATTGTCATCTCGTTGAGGGCACTCTTTACGTCGCATCCTCGTCCTATCAGTGTGCCGAACTGGCGGTTGCGGCTGAATGGAGAGTAGCAAGTGACAAGAAGGTCACCGAGATATGCTATTTCACTGGTGTTACGTTCAAAAGGATAGCTGCTATCCAGGAAGTGCCGCAGTTCCGAAGCTGACTTGGATATGAGGACAGCGAGAAAGTTGTCTCCATATCCGAGTCCAACCGCCATGCCACTGGCAATTGCGTAGATGTTCTTCATTATTGCTGCATATTCTATTCCATAGATATCTGTGGATGTGCTTATCCTAAGGGTGTCGCTCCTTAGTGCGGATGCTATGACTCCTGCATCTTCCAGGGTATTGCAGGCCACAGTTAGATAGGACAACTTGCCTCGCGAGACCTCCTCTGCGTGACTTGGTCCCGAAATCAGTCCGAGGTTCTTGAATGGCAGTCCGAAACAATTGTGTATATATTCGAGGACTGTCGTATAGTCCTCGGGAATGATTCCTTTTACGGCAGAAATAACAAACTTGCCAGCCATGAGGGCCGGGTCAAGATCGGATAGGGTCTTCTTGATGTAAGCCGAGGGAACGCACAAAATGATTATATCGCTGGAGGATATGATGTCATTGATGTCGGACGACATAAATAGAAAAGAGCGGTCAAGTTCCATGTCGCTCACATATTTGGGATTATATCCGTCCGCAAGAATTCCTTCGAGCACTTCTGTATTGCGGATATGCCAGTTTACATGCCTACCATTCTGAGTTAACTTACCTACGATGGTTGTGGCCCAACTTCCGTATCCTATAACAGCATATCTTGAATTATTACCCAGTTCAGTCATTTCCTTTTGTTTGCATCGGTGCAAAGATACTCCAAATAGGAAAGAGGAACAAATACAACTGTTTGATATTGCAAATACTTGGTCTTTAAAGAATAGGAAATAATTATATTTGCTATATTTGTAACGTTTGTTATAGGCATTTGGTTATGAAACATGAATGGAAATTGTCATCGCTTGATCTATTCTCTCTCGGAATGGTTATAGAAGGAGCTTGGGTGTATTCGAAATGTCCGGACGTTGATGTGTTGAAAGGAACTCTGGACCGTCTTTTGAACTGTTACCCCCATTTGCGCGATGGGTATTATAATGAGGAAAGCAAATCCATAGAGTGGGATGATACTATCAGGCGTCCGGCTGCTTTTGAGGTTCGCTCCGAGCCGGCATTGTCTGCCTCTTGTTTGAGTGCCAATGCCCATGCGGTCTGGGGTATCGCTAGAAAGTATGACATAAAGGGATTTAAGAAGGGACGTGTGGCTCCGTTTAGCGCCACTTTGGTTAAGCTTAAGGATGGTGTTGTCCTGTATGTTCAGTGTGCCCATGCGGTTATGGATGGACATTCTTTCTACGCGCTTGTCCGCCAATGGGCGTCATTGTGCAGAGGAGAGGGGATTACTCCAATGTCTATTGATCAGACATTGCTTCCTTCGCCTGATGCTTTTTCCAAGGAGGATGCGCTGAAAGTCGTGCAAGATAGTGGGTGGTGTAGGATGAAAGGAAAAGCATTGCTATCCATGCTTTTTAATCTTATCCGCTCTAATGCTATCAAATATACCTATGAGACGGAGGTCGGCCAACAGGAGATTGCATCGCTCAAAGAGAGTTGCGATGTGGGTACCAATGCGGTGCTGAGCGCCATGGCGGCGAAAAAACTGTTTGCCCAGCTCCCTGATAAGGAATGTTTCAAGGCAATATTCGTCGCTGATCTTAGGGGGCATTTCCCTGGAATCGGCAATGACTTCTTTGGCAACTTCTCTCAGGCGCTGCCTCTTGGAGATGAGTTTGCCGTGTCTGGACATATAGGCGAACTTGCCGGCCGTATTGAGCATAGATTAAGGACTATTCTCTCCTCGGACGAGCCGGAGAAGATGCTGCGCCTGTCTGCATGTGCTTCTCGATATGGACTGCCATATTTTTATTTTGATGCCACGGATATGAATTGCCCAAATCCTGGAACCATATATATCAACAATCAGCTGAAGTTCCGTGCTTGTGAGATTGACTTCGGAAATGGATATCCCCTCTATGCGTATCCGAATCGTCTTTCGGATATGGTGAAACTATGGCAGCCTGTTTCAGGAGGTCCTGTGCAGATAATTTATGGAGGTTTTGCGGCTCGGCTGATGCGTGCGGCTTCAGCTGCTTGCAGGAAGAACGGCTAGCAGACTACATCAGGTATTGCGACATATCAATTCCTTTTGACTGTTTCTCCCGGATCTCTGTGGAGGAGATATCCACTATGGGTGCGTCAATTATGGATATGTTGTACATCCGGTCCAGCTCCTCAAGGCTGACAGTCCCCGGTTGAGAATGTGTTAATGATGCGTCAAGGGTTTCTGGCACCGGGAACTGGCGGCACTCGTCAAGAAGTGTCTGCCGTATATACGGAAGGTCATAGCCTTTTCGTGGATAGACGATTACTCCATATTCACTCAGGAGTTTCGGCGCGTTGCGCCAGTGTCGGATGCTATCAAGGTTATCAGCTCCCATGACCAGGGTGAATTCGTTGCCCGGCTCGCGCTTCTTTAGTGCATCAAGTGTCCTGATGGTGTAGTGCGGTGCCGGCATGGTGAGCTCGATATTGTCTACCCATACGTGCAGGTTGGGATGTCTTCGGACTGCTGCTATGGCTGCTTCGTATCGTTCTTGAGCGTTTAGGGCCTTTCCTGGTGCCTTGAATGGGTTCTGTGGGGAGATTACGAGGTATACCCAGTCGAACTTGTGCTCCGAAGTGAGGTACTCCATGATAGCCATGTGCCCTATATGCAGTGGGTCGAACGATCCGGAGTAGACGGCTATTCTCATGATCGCGTTATTTAGAGAGGAACTCGTCGATTATGGCTTCCGACTCTTTGAAAGTATCCTCAAGTTTGTCATTTACTATCTCTCTATCGAATCTGCCCTTGGCAAAAGAGAGTTCCTCACCGGCTTTTGCAAGACGCTCCGATATGGCTTCTTCGCTATCGGTGCCGCGCCCACGAAGGCGTTTTTCGAGTATCTCAAGGCTTGGTGGAACTATTAGCACTGAGAGGGCGGAACTGCCAAAATACTTTTTTAGGTTCACACCGCCCTTTACGTCTACATCGAAAACGATGACGTGCCCTTTGCTCCAGATGCGTTCCACTTCGCTTTTTAGAGTGCCGTAGAATCTGTCGTGATAAACTTCTTCGTGCTCGACGAAAGCATCCTGAGCTATTAGTTCTCTAAAACGGTCTGCGGAAATGAAATAGTACTCCACTCCGTCCTTTTCTTCACCCCTTGGCTGGCGAGATGTGGCTGATATAGAGAATTCAAACTCTGGGTGGATGGAAAGAAGGTGTCCTACCACCGTACTTTTGCCTGCACCGGAAGGAGCTGAAAATATGATAACTTTGCCGTTCATTATTGTGATTATTTGTGCAAAAATAGTTAAATTTGCCCGAATTTTGAAAGAATAGAATTCAATATAAATTTTTACTTTGTTATGAAGGTTTCTTTTAAAGAACTTGGCCTTGTGAACACCCGCGAGATGTTCGCCAAGGCAGTTAAGGGTGGCTATGCCATTCCTGCATTCAACTTCAACAATATGGAACAGCTCCAGGCTATCGTGCAGGCCGCAGCAGAGACTAAGTCTCCTGTGATTCTTCAGGTATCCAAGGGAGCACGTAATTATGCCAACCAGACCCTCCTCCGTTATATGGCTCAGGGTGCTGTAGAGTATGCTAAAGAACTTGGTTGGAAGAAGCCTCAGATTGTGCTTCACCTTGATCATGGTGATAGCTACGAGCTCTGCAAGAGTTGCGTTGACTTCGGATTCTCTTCTGTTATGATTGATGGCTCTGCGCTTCCGTACGAAGAGAATGTGGCTCTTACCAAGAAAGTTGTGAAATATGCACACAAATATGACGTTACCGTAGAGGCCGAACTCGGCGTTCTCGCTGGTGTCGAGGAAGAGGTAGCTTCAGAGGAGTCTCATTATACAAAGCCTGAAGAGGTTATCGATTTCGTTAAGAAGACTGGTTGTGACTCTCTCGCCATTTCTATCGGTACTTCACACGGCGCATATAAATTCAAGCCGGAGCAGTGCACCCGCGACCCTAAGACCGGACGTCTCGTTCCACCTCCACTCGCATTCGACGTGCTTAAGGCCATCGAGAAGAAGCTCCCAGGATTCCCTATCGTCCTCCATGGTTCTTCTTCAGTTCCTCAGGAGTATGTGGACATGATTAATAAATATGGCGGAAAACTCCCTGATGCAGTAGGTATCCCTGAGGAGCAGCTCCGTAAGGCTGCTAAGAGCGCAGTTTGCAAGATTAATATCGACTCTGACTCTCGTCTTGCTATGACTGCTGCTGTCCGCAAGGACCTCGCTGAGAACCCTGGACACTTTGATCCTCGTCAGTACCTCAAGCCTGCCCGTGAGGAGATGAAGAAGATGTACATCCACAAAATTGTGGAGGTCCTCGGATCTAATGGTAAAGCCAGATAATATTGAAGGATAACAATTATCCGTCACAGTTGCTTAAAGACGCTGTGGAAGCTATCGGCTCCCTACCGGGGGTGGGCTCCCGCAGCGCCTTGCGTTTGGCGTTGCACCTGCTTAAGCAGCCTAAGGAGAATATTCATCATTTTGCCAAGTCTATTGACCGTCTTGCTGAGGAAGTACGCTATTGTCGGGTATGCTCTATGCTTTCTGATGGAGATGAATGTGCCATCTGTGCAGATGCCAGTCGGGATCATAGTGTGGTGTGTGTAGTGGAAAGCGTCCGGGATGTGATGAGTATTGAGGCTACCGGACAGTATCATGGCGTGTATCACGTGCTCGGCGGTATCATTTCTCCAATAAATGGAGTTGCGCCTTCCGATCTGACCATAAGGCAACTTGTCGAGCGCATTCGAAAGGGCGCTGCTGCGAACGATGAAGAAGTGCCCATCTCCCTTGAAGACACGACCGTTGTGCGTATAAAAGAAGTTATTCTTGCGCTTAGTGGAGATGTTGAGGGAGAAACGACGTCTTTCTATATTTTCAGGCAGCTTAAGGCCCTCGGCCTATCTGATTTGAAAGTGACCACTCTCGCTAGGGGTCTTGGCTTCGGGGATGACCTTGAGTATGCTGATACCCTGACTCTCGGGCGTTCCATTATGGCACGGCAGCCTTTCAAGGGATAGTACTCTGCTGTGTTAGGGGATAGCATCCGAATGGAATACCCCTCACAAAAAAAGAAGGTGACTAAAAGTCTAGAGACTAATAGTCACCTCTTTTGTTATGAGCGGATCCGCTCGTTATGTCTGTAGCAAGTGCCTTACTCCTTGATACATCTTACAGAGTATGCGTCTGCTTTCTGCCCGGCTCCACTTGCGGATACTGTCATGTTTTTGCCTTCCTGGCTGAATGCGAGGCATGCAAAGCCGAATCCGCTTGCGCTTACGAGTTCGTTTGTGTCAGGAGAGTTGCTCCAATAGTTGCCCCAAAGACCGCTCTTTGAGCCCATAAGCATGGCATAAGAACCGTCAAAACGTGCTGCAGCTGGGAAGAACTGTGAGCCGCTTTCCATATTGAACAGCCAACCGTACTTGTAGTCGTTGAGATCTACTGCACCGTCTCCGTTGGCATCCGCGATATCGCAGCTGTTTATGTCAGTTACATAACCTCCGACTCCTGTGAAATATAAGAATACGTCTGCTGGCGGTACGCGGTATCCTACAGGACACGGATCATAAATGGATTTGGCGCCTTTGTTGATGTATTTGTTGCTGTCATCCTTGACATTGCCCTTAGGGTTGCCCCAGAGAGCATCGCTGCCTTCTACGAGCCAGTCGCGATTGGTGGCGTACTGAGAGTAGTTGGAAAGGCATACTGTCGGGTTGGATATACTGAAAGCGAGAGTGTTACTTTCGGTGGAGGTCCAGCTTGAGTTAGGGAATTTAACGACCTCTCCATCAGCATTAAATACTTCAGCACTCACTGTCTTGGTGTCACCAGTCGGAGTGGATGATGATGGGAACGGATCTTTGCGACCCCACTGGTAGAGCATTCCGTATGTGGCGGCCTGAGCATCCATGGTGGACTTGAGCGCACCAAGGTTCATGTTCATAAGCTCATACCCGCTCTTGGTCTTATCTGTCTTGACTGCATCTTCCGGTGCCCAAATGTGCCAGCTCCAAACAATAACGCCGTTCTTGTCCGTAGCGGCTATGAGAGCGTTGCCTGCCTTGAACTTGTCATTCCATTCAAATTTGATGACTCCGTCTTCGTATTCTACTGATTTTATCATGTCCTTCTCGCTCTGCCACACTAGTTTTGCAGATTCAGGGGAGATTTTGGTGTTGACTGAAAGTCCTTCTGTAGACTTGCCATTGCCCTTGACTGTAGCATCAAAAGCGTACCAGCCTTCCGGTGACTGAACCAGATAGCAGTTGGCAGTGCCGGCCTCGCTGAGTTTTACTGGATTTTCCTTGCTTCCCTTTGGGAAAGTTGGATCTGGGGTCGGATTCTCCGGCTCCTTGTTGCATGCGGCGAATGATACAGCCACGCATAAGCAACCTGTGAAAAATGATAATTTCTTCATAACACTATGATTGATTTATGAAAACATCATTGCGGTACCTAGTATCACTAGTACTGCACCGCCTGCTATTTCTGCCCATTTGCCGACCTTGCCGCCTATAGCCTTACCGAAAGCAATGCCGGAAATGACACTGAGCATCGTCACTACAAATACAGAAATAAAAAGAGGCAGTATGGAATTGAAGTCTACTCCGTTCATGGATTCTGCACCTCCTACGGCGAGAGCATCGATGCTGGTAGCTATCCCTCCGAGGATGATATTCTTCCATCCATTGAGGTTTCTGGCCTCCACGCTTCCTCTGATTCCTTCAATGACCATTGATCCTCCCACGTACCACAGAAGAACCCCTCCTATGATGTGCGCGAATCTCTGCACGGTTCCGAGAACGAGACTGCCAAGTAGCCATCCGGCAAGAAGAAGCCCAGCCTGAATAATAGCAAATGAAAGGGAGACCTTCAGGAGTGTAGCTAGCGTGGGCTTGCTTTTCAGCGTCGTGCTTGAGCACGTGCTGACAGCAAAACAGTCTGCGCATAGGCAGACAGCTGTGATGATAGCTTCAATAACCATTACTAACTAACCTTTGGCGGCACTTTGCAACTCGTGATTTGGTGAATTGCTTTTGCCACTGCTGCAAATATATATTTTTTTCCAAATAATTCCTATATTTGCGGGCCGGTTTCTCCGAGTGCCGGATAAGCCTTGTGTTCAACCCCTTCCGACATAATTGCCGGGATTAATCGTGGAGGGATAAAATGATTAAGTATTTTTACAGGAATGGATCTTCGATCCTTCTTGGCCAATCAGAAACGGAGTTTGCTTCCATCAGCAAAAACGACCTTCTTTGGATAGATCTCCTTCAGCCGACAGGGGATCAGAAGAGGGCGGTGGAAGCGTACCTTGGGACAGAGATTCAGAGCCGCGCGGAGGCTGCAGAGATTGAGAGCTCTTCACGATTCTTTGAGGAAGGCAATGCGATTTTTGCCAATACCAACTTCCTCTCCCCGGCGGATGACGAGATGCTTATGGATCCTGTATCTTTTATTCTTGTCGGAGGGATTCTGACTACCATAAGGGAGATTCCTCTTCGTTCTCTGGATACACTTCAGCTAAAGATTCAGGCGCTGCCTGACCAGTTTCCCGACGGATTTACCGTGTTTGTGGCCATTATGGACAGGCGTGTGGATCTCGATGCCGATCTTGTGGAGTTGATTTCCAAGGATGTTACCAAGTTTAGCAAGAGAATCAACCAGAAAGAAGATATTAACGAAGAATTTCTCTTGGATATCAACCAGCTTCAGCAGAATGCAATGAACCTGCGTGAGAATATCGTGGATAAGCAGCGTTTAGTGTCCAATCTTCTAAAAAGCAAACTTTGTCCTAAGGATCTTGACCTGCGTTCAGACCTGTCAATCATCCTTCAGGATATATCCTCCCTTATCAATCATATCAATTTTGCGTTCGAGAGACTTGAGTATATGCAGGATACCGTAGTGGGTATTATTAACCTCGACCAGAACAAGATTATGAAAACATTCACATTCGTGTCACTACTACTGATGCCTGCTACTCTTGTGGCAAGTTTCTACGGCATGAATGTCCCTCTTCCGTTTGCGGATAAGTGGTGGTCCTGGCTTGGCGTTCTTATCTTCATGCTGCTTCTCGTCCTGGCGGTCTGGTACTTCTTCAAAAGAAGGAAAATGCTTTGATTATCAGTTTTTTTTGCTATCTTTGCGCGCTCGTTTCGACAAGTGCGTCGGAGAGTTTATTACATAAAGTTTAACTACTAATTTGTTTTTGATTCACAAATGAGTACAATTAATGACAAACAGGCAGAGGTTACCACTGCTCAGGCTGCTGTAGAGCCAGTAGCTGCAGAGGCGCCAAAGGCTGAGAAAAAGAGTGCGCTCAATGCTTCCGTGAAGCCTGAAGACTTCGACTGGGATGCTTTTGAGGGTTCTGATGTTTACGGCGGACAGGAAAAGGCCGCTATTGAGGAGGCATACGACAAGACCCTTTCTAAGGTCGTTGAAAACGATGTTGTAGAGGGTGTGGTTACTGCCATGAACAAGCGCGAGGTTGTTGTCGCTATAGGCGGCAAAAGCGAAGGCGTAATCCCTGTATCCGAGTTCCGTTATGATTCTGACCTCAAGGTCGGTGATAAGGTGGAGGTGTATGTAGAGTCTGCTGAAGACAAGAAAGGACAGCTTGTTCTTTCTCACCGTAAAGCCCGCACCCTCAAGTCTTGGGATAGAGTCAATGAGGCTTTCGAGAAGGATGAGGTTGTAAAGGGATTCGTGAAGACCCGCACCAAGGGTGGTATGATTGTCGATGTTTTCGGCATCGAAGCCTTCCTTCCAGGCTCACAGATCGACATCAAGCCTATTCGTGATTACGACCAGTTTGTCAACCAAAATATTGATTGCAAGATCGTCAAGATTAATCAGGAGTTCCGCAATGTGGTAGTTTCACACAAGGCACTTCTTGAGGCAGAGCAGGAGCAGAAGAGAGCTGAGCTTATCGGCAAACTTGAGAAAGGCCAGGTTCTTGAGGGAACTGTCAAGAATATCACCAACTATGGCGTATTTGTTGACCTCGGTGGTGTTGACGGTCTCATCCATATCACTGATCTCTCTTGGGGCCGTATCAATCACCCAGAAGAGGTTGTTGCCCTTGATCAGAAGATTAAGGTTGTTGTTCTTGATTTCAACGAGCAGCAGAAGCGCATCGCCCTTGGTCTCAAGCAGCTCACCCCACATCCTTGGGATAATCTCAATCCTGATCTCAAGGTTGGCGACAAAGTTAAGGGTAAGGTTATTCTCATCGCTGATTACGGCGCATTCGTAGAGATTGAGCCAGGCGTAGAGGGACTCGTTCATGTATCAGAGATGTCATGGTCTCCGCGTCTCCACTCCGCACAGGAGTTCCTTAAGGTCGGCGACGAGGTTGAGGCACAGATCCTCTCTATTGACCGTGAGGCTCGTAAGATTTCTCTTGGTCTCAAGCAGCTTACCGAGAATCCTTGGGAGAATATCCGCGAAAAGTATCCTGTAGGAAGCAAGCACAAGGCTACAGTACGCAACATCACCAACTTCGGTGTATTCGCTGAGCTTGAGGATGGCGTAGAGGGTCTTATCCATATCAGCGATCTTAGCTGGAACAAGATCAAGCATCCTTCTGAGCTTGTAGCTCCTGGTGATGTAATTGACGTTCAGATCCTTGATTTCGATGAGGCTAACCATAAGCTCAGCCTTGGACTCAAGCAGCTTACCCCTAACCCATGGGATGAGATTGAGGCTAAGTTCCCAGTAGGTTCTACTGTAGAGGGTACCGTGGCTTCCCTTACTGATAAGGGTGCCAACATCACTCTCGAGGATGGTGCTGAAGGCTTTGCTTTCACTCGTGAGCTCGTTAAGGAAGACGGAAAGCAGGCAACTGTCGGAGAGACTCTTCCATTCAGAGTTATCGAACTTCGTCGCTCGACACGCCGTATCCTCCTCTCACACCTTCGTACATACGCTGAGGTAAAGGAGAAGGCTGCTGCAACTGAGGCAGAGAATACCAAGAAAGCAGTTAAGAGAGTCAATGCCAATGTGGAGAAGACCACACTTGGAGACATCGATGCTCTTGCAGCTCTCAAGGAGAAATTGGCCAAAGGCGAATAGTTCTATATGAATTTTGAACTCAAGATAATGGGCACAGCTTCGGCTATGCCCATTTCTGATAGGAATCCAAGCGCTCAAGTATTGTCAGTACATGGGCGCTTGTTTCTTATTGACTGTGGGGAGGGGACCCAGCAGCAGATGCGGCGTCTTCATGTCTCGTTCCTTAAGATAGAGGCGATTTTCATTACTCATATCCACGGAGACCATCTGTTTGGACTCTTTGGACTGCTCAGTTCCATGGCTATGTACGGACGCACTGGTAAACTTGATGTTTATGGTCCTCGGGTGCTCGGATCTGTATTGAAGTTTTATGAGTCGTTTTTCGGGGACGGGGCTAATTATGAGATTGTGTTCCATGTCGTAGAGTGTGACTCTCTTGTGATGATACATGAGTCCAAGCACGTGCGTGTGAGCGCGTTTCCTCTTCGCCACAAGATAGAGTGCTATGGATATCGTTTTGATGGTATCCCTTCTGAGCGTCATCCTGATGTCCCGTCTTTTGCGTATTGTTCGGATACCATTGGCTTCCCTGCACTTGCAGATTATGTGAGAGGGGTGAGCCTTCTTTATCATGAGGCTACATATACTGCGGAGCTCTCCGACAAGGCTGCCTTGAGATGGCATTCAACGACTGAAGATGCTGCCCACTGTGCGCGCGATGCAGGGGTGGGAAAACTTGTGGTAGGCCATTATTCTTCTCGTATAACAGATTTCGATGCATATTTGGCTGAATGTATTGCCATATTCCCGAATACTGCCGCTGCGAAGGATGGCGATGTCTTCGTTTTTTAGTATATTAGCACCGATGAAAAGGTTAATTCTGGTTCTTATGACGGTGCTGCTCTCTTTGGGGGCGGCCAAAAATCCGAAACTTGATTATATTGATAAGTATTCGGATCTTGCGATAAAGGAGATGAAACGGACAGGTGTCCCGGCGAGCATTACTCTTGCTCAGGGGATTCTTGAGTCTAATTCCGGACAGTCTGTATTGGCGTCCAAGGGGAATAATCATTTCGGTATTAAGTGCCATAATGACTGGAGTGGGAAATCCATGAAAATGGATGATAATGCTCCTAATGAGTGTTTCCGTGTCTATCCAAGTGCCGAGGCGTCCTTTCGGGATCACTCGGACTTTCTTCGCTCCAGAGACAGATACAAGTCTCTTTTCGAACTGAAACAGACTGATTATAAGGGCTGGGCGCGAGGATTGAAGAAAGCAGGGTATGCTACGGACCCGGGCTACGCCGACAAGTTGATTTCGTTGATTGAGGACTATGAACTCTATCGTTTCGACAAGGGTGTGAAGGTGTCCGTGAAGCCTCCTCTTGAGGTGGAGACTCCGAAGGTGATTGCTACGGAAGCTCGTCCGGGCATGAAATTCCAGGAATCTATGTCTTTCTCTACCGAGCGAAAGGTTTATAGCCAGAACGGAGTCCCTTTTGTATATGCGGAAGAAGGGGAGACCTATTCTTCGATAGCGGCAGACAATGGGCTGTTCTTAAAGGAACTTCTCAAGTTCAATGACTATGATAAGGAAGTCCCTCTTGAAGCTAGCACTATGGTGTATCTGTCTCGCAAAAAAGCACAAGGGCCAGCCGGAGTCAGCAAATATGTCGTGGAGAAAGATGGTGAGACTCTTAGGGACATTGCCCAGCGGTTTGGTATTAGATATGCAGCCCTTCAGAAGTTGAATATCATACTTTACGGAAAGACTCTTGAAGAGGGTGACACAGTCGTACTTAGGAAACGATGAAGAAGTTATTCCGTTGGGGCATTGTGGTGACAGTGGCACTTATTCTTGGTGCTGCTGGAGTGGCTTTGCGATGGTATACTGACAATAGGATGCCTATGTTCCGCTCTGAGGTGCAACTATATGTTTTTCCTGATATGCCGGCATCTGATGTCTTGTCTGTCCTTGAACGTTCTGCCAGAAAGCCATCCTCAGTGCGTCGTGCTTTTAAATCCAAGAGAGTGGCAGAGTATATTCAGCCGGGACATTATACTGTACTTCCGTCTAATTCAAGTGTTTATGTGGCAAGGATGCTTAACAACGGCTGGCAGTCTCCTGTCAATGTCTCTCTATCGGGTAATTTGCGTCTGAAGGGAGGCATCGCTTCTAAAATATCTTCTCAGCTGCTTGTTGATTCTGCGAGTGTGAGGGCTGCTCTTGACGATGATGCGTTATTGTCACGTTATGGATACAGTTCTTCGGATGTATTTGCTCTTTTGATTCCTGCTACGTATGAAATGTATTGGACCGCTTCTGTGGAAGAATTCCTTGACAGGCAAAAGGCCGCCAATGATGCCTTCTGGACTGAAGCGCGGCAGCAGAAAGCACAGGCACTTGGACTTTCGCGAAAGGAGGTAGCCGTACTCGCTTCAATTGTGAAAGGAGAGACTAACTATGAACCTGAAATGCCTCAGATAGCTGGCGTGTATCTCAATCGTCTTAAGGACGGATGGCCGCTTCAGGCGGATCCTACGATTGCGTTTTGCTATGACTACACCCTCAATAGGATTCTTAACAAGCATCTCAACGTGGATTCACCTTACAATACTTACCGTCATAAGGGTCTCCCTCCAGGTCCTATCTGCGTACCATCAAAAGCCGCGCTTGACGCAGTCCTAAATCCTGATTTCGGAGGGAAATGGGGCCTGGGCAATATGTTCTTCTGTGCTTCTCCTAAGTTTGACGGTACTCATGTCTTCGCGCGTACCCTGCTGGAGCACAACCGCAACGCTGATGCTTTCAGAAGGGAGCTGAATCAGCGCTCACGCGACAAAAAGTAATTACTACTTGTCTTTCCAGACTTTAAGGTATTCTTGAAGTGCCCACATCTCATCCCTATATCGTGCTGCTGCAGTGAAGTCAAGGTCTGCTGCCGCCTTTTTCATCCTTTGTCTGTCTTCATCTATCATCTTTTCTACCTGGCTTCTTGACATTGCTCTGATGACAGGGTCCTGGAGTACGGCTGCAAGGTCGGCTGTGATGTATCCGTCCACGTAAGCGTCACCCTTGGCACGTAGAGCTGCATGGCCGAACCCTACTGCTACCGTGCCCTTTCCAAGATCAGAAGGATTAGGAACATATACTGGTGCATCATACGAATTGGCTGCGCTTACCCTGCCAGTCGTGCTTCCTACTGCAGGCTTGCCCTTTCCTGAAGAAAGCTCCCCGGCGAGAATATTCTGCTTGACCTCCACCTGTTTAGGGGTGATACCGTGGAGTTTATTGTATTCCATCTGCTTGGTCCTACGCCTATTCGTCTCACGGATAGTTTCTTCCATGGATTTGGTGATGGAGTCGGCATACATTATTACCATGCCGTGGACGTTGCGCGCTGCTCTTCCGGCAGTCTGAGTGAGTGCTCGTGTGGTGCGCAGAAATCCTTCCTTGTCAGCATCAAGGATGGCAACAAGAGATACAGAAGGGATGTCGAGCCCTTCCCTAAGAAGGTTGACTCCCACAAGTACATCGAATAGTCCGGCTTTGAAATCTTCTATGATGCCTACACGCTCTGCTGTATCCACATCCGAGTGGATATATCTGACTCTCACTCCGATATGTCTGAGGTATTCGTCAAGCTCTTCTGCCATCCGCTTGGTAAGGGTTGTCACGAGTGTGCGCTCATCGGCTTCCGTGCGTTTGCGGATCTCTTCGACAAGATCGTCCACCTGATTCTTTGTCGGGCGTACTTCAATGGGAGGATCCAGAAGTCCTGTTGGTCTCACTACCTGCTCTACCACTAGTCCGCCTGATTTTTGGAGTTCGTAGTCGGCAGGGGTTGCGCTGACATATACTTTCTGCCCGGTAATCTCTTCGAATTCTTCGAACTTCAGAGGCCTATTGTCAGCGGCTGCCGGGAGTCTGAATCCGTAGTCGATTAGAATGGATTTGCGTGAATGGTCTCCACCGTACATGGCGTGTACTTGTGGAAGGGTGACATGACTTTCATCAATGAAAGTGACAAAGTCTTTCGGGAAATAGTCGATCAGGCAGAACGGCCGTTGCCCTTCCCTTCGCCCGTCAAAATACCTTGAGTAGTTTTCGATACCAGGGCAATAGCCCATCTCCTTTATCATTTCAAGGTCGTATTCCACTCTCTGCTTGAGCCTCTTGGCTTCTAACTCTCGTCCTTGCTCTTCAAATACCTGCATTTGCTTTACAAGGTCGTCTTGTATCATGGAGACGGCTTTTGTGCTTCGCTCCTTGGTAGTTACGAAATTGTTTGCCGGATAGATGCTAATTTGCTCAAGACTCTCTATCTTGGCGCCATTCATAGGGTCAATCAGTGTGATTTCATCTACTTCGTCTCCGAAGAATTCTATCCTTACAGCTTCATCGGCTCCACTGAGAAAAACGTCTACAATATCTCCCTTGACTCTGAATGTTCCTCTTGTGAACTCTCCCTCCGTCCTATTGTAGAGAGCGTCTACAAGCCGGTACAGCAGTCCTGTAAGACTTCTTGTCTCACCTTTTATGACTGTTATCGTCTGCTCATGGAAATCCTCTGGGTTGCCGATGCCGTAAAGGCAGGACACGGAAGATATGACGATTACGTCCCTCCTTCCTGAAAGCAGTGCGCTTGCCGTGCTTAACCTAAGTTTCTCTATCTGGTCATTGATACTCAGGTCTTTTTCTATATATGTATCACTGGATGGGATATATGCTTCTGGCTGATAGTAGTCGTAGTAAGACACGAAATATTCCACGGCATTATCCGGGAAAAAGGACTTGAATTCTCCATAAAGTTGCGCTGCGAGGGTCTTGTTGTGGCTTAATATGAGGGTGGGGCGCTGGAGCCTTTCGATAACATTGGCCATCGTGAATGTCTTTCCCGAGCCGGTGACTCCGAGAAGAGTGATATCGCTTATCCCGGAGTCAAGAGCGGAACACAACTGCTCTATGGCTTCCGGTTGGTCTCCTGAAGGTTTGTAGTCTGATTGTAGCCTAAATTTCATCTTTTGTCCTTTCGTGTGAAGAGTACAAAAGTACAAATTTTTAGAGTTTCTTATTATATTTGTATCAATGGAGGGTAAATGTATGGATAATCTGATAGAAAAAGCCAGAGCTGTTGCTTTCGAGGTATTGAAAGATGAGACACGGTATGATGGTACTCCTTTCATTAGCCATCCCGACAATGTCGCTAAAATAGTTGAGGATGAAATAGGTCTTCCCTCTACATGCGTTGCCGCTGTGTACCTGCATGAAGCTACGAGGGTTCATAAGAATGTGGATATCAGCTCGTTTCCACAGGATGTGAAAACGATTGTGGAGGGATTAAATAAGATTTCAACCATTAAGCCCAAAGACACCCGGCTAGAAGCTGAGAATTACAAGAAATTGATCGTCCAGTATTCTACTGATCCAAGGGTTACAGTGTTGAAAATTGCCGATCGTCTGGAGGTTATGCGCTGTCTTGGGATTTTCCCTAAGAGTTCCAGAGAGCAGAAACTTCTGGAGACAATGATGTTGTACATGCCTCTTGCGCATCAGCTTGGGCTTTACAATATAAACAACGAGCTTGGCAATATATGTCTTCGTTATACTGATCCGGAGCAGTATCGTGCTATTACCAATAAACTCAAGGCCACGGAGAAAGACCGGGAGAGGCTTACGGCGGAGTTTATCCGTCCGCTTGAGCAGAAACTCTCCGATGCCGGCATTAAATACAAACTGAAAATACGTACCAAGAGTGCTTATTCCATCTACCGTAAGATGCAGGTTCAGAAAGTGCCTTTTGAGAAAGTGTACGATGTTTTCGCCATACGTTTCATTATTGACTGCGACGATGACCCTGTGCTTGAGAAAGATCTCTGCTGGAAAGTGTATTCCTTTGTGACAGAGGAATATGAGCCTGATGTCAAGCGACTTCGTGACTGGCTTACTACGCCGCGTCCCAACGGATATGAGTCTCTGCATATTACGGTGAAGAACAAGCAGGGCAATGCTATCGAGGTGCAGATTCGTACGAAGCGGATGGATATTGAGGCAGAGAGTGGAAATGCTGCTCACTGGGCGTACAAGGGCATCCGTCACGAAGCTTCTGTCGATCGGTGGCTTCAGTCTGTCAGAGAGTCCCTTGAGCATCCGTTGAGCACCAGTCCTGAAGATATGCCGGCTCCTCCTACAAAGGATATCTTTGTGTTTACTCCTACAGGAGAGCTTAGGATCCTTGCCGCCGGGTCTTCCGTGCTTGACTTTGCATTTAATATACACACCAATATTGGATGCAAATGTACTGGCGGACGCGTCAATGGTAAGTCTGTTCAGATACGTGAGAAGCTGAAGACAGGAGATGTGGTTGAGATCCTTACTGGAAAGAATCAGAGGCCTACACGAGACTGGCTTAATTGGGTTACAACTTCCAAAGCAAGAAGCAAGATTAAGCAGGAACTTGATGCGGAAGAGAGGAAGCTTGCTGTGCAGGGTAGGGAGATTCTGGAGCGTAGGCTTCGCAATTGGAAACTTGACCTTCCGGACGATCTGTTGGTGGAGTTTATGAAGACGCGCCGGTTTAGTTCCGTGATGCCTTTTATGGCGGCTATCGCCAATGAGGAAGTGGATGTCAATGATATAAAGACATTTATTCAACAGAAAAAACTACTTCAGGAGAAACAGGTCTCTGAGTCGTCTTCAGATAATAATTCTCAAGTTGTCAGGGAGTATTCGGGGTCTTCTTCCGATGAGGATATCCTCGTTATTAATGCCAAGAATGTAAAGGGACTTGACTACAAGCTTTCTAAGTGTTGTAATCCTGTATTTGGAGATGATGTCTTCGGGTTTGTCACGAGAACAGAAGGTATAAAAATTCATAGGATTTCGTGTCCTAATGCTGCCAGACTTATAGAGAAGTACCCTTATAGAATACAGAAGGTAATATGGCAGGACAATGCTAGTTCAGGCGATTTTCTCTGTACGCTCTCTGTGACCGCCGCGATGGAGCATCCACTACTTGCCAAGATTATGGATGTGGTTGGGCAGTTTAAGGTGTCTATGCGCTCGTTTAATATGAGGGAGAACTACAAGAAGTCGATATATGAGATTACAATACGACTGCTTGTGCCTTCCAATACGGAACTTGACAAGGTTGTTTCACAGATTGCAGCGCTGAAGGGCGTAAGCAAAATTCATAGGGTCTGATTTATGGAAGATACTTTTTTTCTTGATAATTATGAGAAAACTCTGCAGATGGGTCTTTCAAGGATATGCAGCGGTGCTGGACTTATTGGTGATGAATTGCTTTCGAGCGAGGACATTGACTCTAAGTGGGAGGAGTTCATCAAGGACTATGTAGCTGATGCGGTGAATAACTTCAATGATTATCCTGAGGCTGCACTTGCCTGGGCAGCATTCCTTGGTATGGGAGTTGCTCATAATTGGGATACTAATTGGACGTTTCATCGTCATGACAAGTATTCTGATTATTATGGGACAAGAGGATGGGATGATATGGATGAGCACATAATCCATGCTGTACTTGGTCTGCCTCTTGATGGCGCGGAGGCCAAGAAGATAACTGATACGCTACAGAATTGTGCGCTTGCTACTCTTGGGCTTATTAGACACGAAGGTGTGGAAGCGCAGACCTCTACAGGTTTTTACGTTCTTACAAGAAGCTATACCGTTATGTTCCGTTTGGGGGCTGCTATAGAGCTATATAGACTTGGATATAAAAAAGTTGCTGTGAACTGATATGTATTACGTTAGCAAAAGATTTGAAGTGTCAGCAGCGCACTATGTGACAACGGATCATCGTTCCAAGTGTGAGGCTCTTCATGGGCATAACTGGATAGTGATAGTGCATTGCAAGTCTGAGACACTCAATGATGACGGTATGGTTACTGATTTCACTGTCATCAAGCAGAATATCATGTCCAAAATAGATCATAAGAATCTCAACGAGGTGCTTCCATTTAGTCCTACGGCAGAAAACTTAGCCAAGTGGATATGTGATGAAACTCCCAATTGTTATAGGGTGGAGATATGGGAGTCGGAGAATAACAAGGCAGAATACGAAATCTGACTTGTTTGATGTTGCTTACTTGCTGAAGAAGCTGAAGTGCACTCTGCCGTAACTCTTCTCTTTCACGAAGTTGGGATGTGTCTTGAAATCATGCTCTCCTCCGTGTTCTAATATGAAGTAACATCCAGGGTGAAGTATGTCCTGCGCGAGAACTCTATCGGGGATGCTTTCCAACCCTTCAAGGGCGTAAGGCGGATCTGCAAATATTATGTCAAACTTCTCACGGCATATTGGAAGGAAGTCAAACACGTTGGTGTGCACTGACGTGACGTTATCCAGCCCAAGCCTTTTTGCCTCTTTCCGTATGAAAACTGCATGGTCCTTGTTCATCTCGATGGAGTAAACACGTGCAGCGCCACGTGAAGCGAATTCGTATGCTATTGCTCCTGTGCCTCCGAAAAGGTCTAGTACTTTTAGGTCTTGAAACTCGTATTCGTTGTCAAGAACGTTGAAAAGCCCTTCCTTCGCAAAGTCGGTGGTCGGCCTCGCTCCGTATCCGTTGGGTGGAAGGATTGTCTGCCCTTTTAGTTTGCCGCCGATTATTCGCATAGCTGAATTACTGTTTTGAAATATCGGTAGAGTGACATTTCCTCATCCGAGTTAATCGTACTCAGCCAGCATATCGCAGACATTTCAGGATTGATCTGCAGGGATTTTATGGATAGGAAAATGTAATATTCCGCGGTGGTAAAGTCCTGTACCTCCCAGCTATTGGCGAGCAGTAGGTTCTTGCCTTGTGCTATCGCAAGGTACAATACACCATCTTTAATGCTGCATAGTATCTTGTTGTAGTCCGGACATTCATGAAGTCTATTCAAGACATTGAGTATCTCTGGTTCAGAAACGACACTGCCCCCGTCTTGTGACCAGACGAGGACAGCATCATATTGAGGTATATCTAAATGTCTTGTCTCACAATCATCCTTCAAGTCCGCAACTTCAGCGAGCACTTTGCGCTCTGAAGCGGGGTCGAAAAATGCTGAAGGAACAAGCGTGAACACTACTCCCAGTTACCTGCGTTGTTGTTAGGTGCATTGATTGAACCTACCTGAAGACCTTCGTACTTGTTCTGTGTACGGCACTCGTCATCAAGGTTGATTCGAAGTTGGTTGTCAAGTCCCTTGAGGAGGAGCTTGTAAGGCATTCTCGCCTCGAAGAGAGGAACTGGAACACCTGAAACCATCTTGACTGCAGACTCCATCTGAACTTCCTCTTTTCCTGAGAACGGAATGTATTTGAGTGAGTCAATATTGAAGTCGGTACGTCCGTTGAAGAGTGTGTCCTTTACAGGAATCTTATTTTCAATCTGGAACACGAGATTCTTGTCTCCTGCAAGATACATTTTATAGAGCTCTTCATTGGTGATCTTGCGATGTGATTTCTTGACTGCTTCTGTGTGCATTACTGCAAGTGAGTCATCGTTGGATCCCACCTGGAGCATTACTGACATCTCACCTTTCTCATAGAAATCCTTGAGTGAATCTACGGTGGAAACGAACTTTCCATTTACAGACTTGTACGCTACCTGCAAGGTACGGATGTCTTTAAGTCTCTGTACTGCAACGCTCTTTCGATAAGCTGTCTGCTTGTCGAAGTTCACCGGCTCCATGATGCTGCTGTAAATCGTGTACGTAAGGAACGCGATTACTGCGAGGAGCACGATTTCGATGATAATCTTGACTGTCTTGTTCATTTTATGTTATGTTTATTTTTATCAAAATAAGTCGTACAAAGTTATGAAATTGATTTATCATTTGCAATATTCTTGCTAAATTTGCGTTGTAAAATATATGATATCTTTTGATGCATCTCTGCTTTCGCGCTTGGCTTCTTTCATGGAGGACGCCAGGCAGGTAACCATTGCCATTCATACTCATCCGGATGGTGATGCGCTTGGCAGTGCCGAAGCACTCCGGTGCTTTTTGTTGCAGGAGTATGATGTGGCGGTGAGAATTGTCAGCCCGGATCGTTGTCCGTTGAGCCTTGGCTTTTTGTATGATGAGGATTCGGTCATCGTGGCTTGTGACAGGCCGGATGCGACGATGCGTTGGATAGACGGAAGCGATTTGATCTTTTGTCTTGATATCAATGGATTTGGAAGGACGGCTCAGGTGGAGCCGTATTTGAGGAAGGCAGAGTGCCGTAAGGTGCTTGTGGATCATCATCTTGAACCTGAAGTACGGGATTTTGATATCGTTTTCAGTACGACGGAGGTTTCTTCGACTTGTGAGCTTCTGTTCTGGATTCTGTTGTCGGTTCCTGGTAGTCAAGATGTGGGGGACTGGCCGTGCAGAAGTACTATGTCGCTGATGACCGGTATGACTACTGATACCAATAATTTTGCGAATTCGGTTTTCCCTTCCACATTTGAGATGGCATCCATGCTAATCGGAGGTGGTGGGGTAGATAGGAACTATATTTTGTCCAAACTATATAGCGAGTATAGAGAGAACCGTTTTAGGGCTATGGGTGATTTCCTTCAAGATAAGTTGAAGATTACTGATAAGGGAGTGGCCTATGCTGTATTCAGGGCGGAAGATTGGCACCGTTTTGGGCTGATGGAGGGTGAGACTGAAGGCTTTGTCAATATTCCTCTTGGCATTGAGAAAGTTAAGATGAGTATTTTCCTTCGCGAGGAGAATGGTGTTTTCAGAGTGTCCATTAGGTCCAAAAAGGGGTGGTCGGCCAACTTGCTCGCTTCCCGATATTTTCATGGTGGGGGACACGAGTGTGCGTCTGGAGGCAGACTTCGCTACCCGGAGGACATTGCGGATAGGTGTGCGGCCGAAGCTTATATCGAAGATGTAACGGCACGATTCCTGCAAGAATTTGTTTCTTGAGTTTAAGAATAGAATATGAATAAAAAAATTATACTTTTTTTAGGAGTTTTGGCTGTCTGCTGCGGCTGCGCCAAGAAGACGACCACTGGGCTTAACGACTCGGCTAAGGAGTATTTTGATGCGTGGATGCACGTGCATTATCCGGAGTTGCAGTCAACTCCACTTGGTGCGTATGTGCTGTCTGATGAGGAAGGAGATGGCGTTGCGCTTGGAGATGGTCAGGAGTATCCTTATGTTAGGGTGAATTATACTGTCTATGACCTTTCTGGCAATGTCGCTTCCACTTCGCGTGAGGATGTGGCCCAGAAAGTGGGCACCTACAATGAGACATATTACTACGGACCTGCTGTATGGAAGCGCAGTTCTGTTTATGCCGGACTTGAAGAATCTCTGTCCCAAATGAATGTCGGAAGTATCCGTAAGGTTATTATTCCCGGATGGCTTACTTCTGATGCGCGTTATTCCACTCAGCAAGAGTATCTTGATAATGTGTCTGGAAGCAATGCTATCTATGAGTTTGAGGTGGTGGAGGCCATCAAAGATATATCCAAGTGGCAGATAGATTCCATCGGACGCTACGTGGACTCTTCGGTTGAGGGGCTTACTGCCAAAGACTCGATAAAACTCGGATTCTACTATCTTTCACGAGAAGTGCCTAAGGACAGTAAGGAATTTGATTCCGACACAACCATTTACATCAACTATACCGGGCGGCTTTTGGACGGAAGGGTTTTTGATACCACTATCAAGGACACCGCGATAATGTATGGGCTTTATTCGTCTAAGACTACGTATTCTCCTAAGGAGGTGAAGTACTACAAGGACGAGTATACTTCCATTACACTTGCAGGCAACACTGTTATTGATGGCTTTGCGTATACTATTCATGAGATGAAACCGTACGAGAAAGCTTCAGGTATCTTTATTTCCGACTATGGTTATTCTTCAAGCGGTACGGGGAAGGCCATTCCGCCTTATGCAGCCTTGCGCTTTGATATAGAGATTGTTGACAAACCGTAGTACTGTTTTCTTTATTCATGGCTTCATCATCTGCTGCTCCTACGGAGCTTGGCACCGAGAAGATCGGTAAGCTTTTGAAGATGTATGCCGTTCCGGGTATTATTGCCCAGACGGCGGCTTCTCTTTACAATATTGTAGATAGTGTTTACATTGGACACATACCTGGAGTAGGTTCAGCTGCCATAAGCGGTCTGGCCGTCACTTTCCCCCTTATGAATCTTGCTGCCGCTACTGGTACTCTCGTGGGTGTGGGTGCCATGACGCTCGTGTCTGTGCTCCTCGGCCAGAAGAATTATAATGTGGCGCGCAAGGTTCTTTCTAATGTGTTGACGCTCAATGTGATTATTGGACTTGTCTTCTCTGCGGTTACGCTTGGATTCCTGACTCCTATCCTGAGGTTCTTCGGAGCAAGTGACGTTACCCTCCCTTACGCCAGAGATTATATGTCCATTATCCTTGTGGGAAATGTATTTACCCACCTTTACTTCGGGTTCAATGGCCTGGTGCGGTCATCTGGCCATCCGAAGACGGCTATGGGACTTACCCTATTTACGGTGGCCTCTAATGCAATACTTGACCCTATCTTGATTTTTGGATTCGAAATGGGTATCAAGGGTGCAGCTATTGCCACTGTCGTCTGCCAGCTCATGGCTTTGGTATATGTGTTCTGGTTCTTCTCCGACAAGAAGAAAATCCTATACTTTTCGAAGCCGATTTTCCAGATAGACTGGCGGATAGCGAAGCAGTCTCTTGCCATCGGAACCGGTCCTTTCCTTATGAATGCGGCTTCTTGTATGGTGGCGATGTTTATCAATCAGCAGCTTGGTAAATACGGTGGGGATATGGCTATCGGTGCGTATGGAATCATCAACAGGCTTACGATGCTTTTCATTATGGTCTGCATGGGATTTAATCAGGGTCTGCAGCCTATTGCAGGGTATAATTACGGGGCTCGCCAGTACCATAGGGTGAAAGAGGTGTTCGTCCTTACCGCCAAATGGGAATTGGTGGTGACATCGTTGTGCTTTCTTGTGTCAGAACTGATTCCGGAGGTGGCTGTGCGCTTGTTTACGTCCGATCCTGAAATGATACGGATGGCGGCCCACGGTATGAGGGTGATGAATGCGGCTGTATTTATGGTTGGCTTTGCGATGGTGTCTGGTAATCTTTTCCAGTGCCTTGGAATGGTGAAGATTTCAATCTTCCTTTCTCTGACAAGACAACTTATCTTTCTGATACCGCTGATATATACTTTGCCTCTATGGTTTAAGGAGACAGGCGTGTGGATTAGTTTCCCGATTTCGGACTTTGTTGCTACGCTTACAAGCCTATTCTTTATTATCAGACTTTTCAGAAAGTTTGATAAACTTAAGGATGGTGATAATGCGTCTTCTCTTGGTGGTTCAATAGAGTAGTTTGATATGGGTAAGCACTTGATTATTAATGTCGGAAGACAATTTGGAAGTGGCGGCAAAAGTGTCGCCGTGGAATTGGGACGCAAACTTGATATCCCAGTCTATGACAATGAACTGATCAGTAAGGCGGCTGCAGAAAGTGGTTTCAGTGCTGAACTCTTCAGAAAGAGTGACGAAAATAAGTCTTTCTTTAGTATCTCGCGTTCCGCCAGTGCCATTGATGACAATGCTTTATTTAAAATTCAGAGTGACACGATCCGTAAGATTGCTTCTGCGGGAAGTTCGATTTTCGTTGGAAGGGCTTCGGATTATGTGCTTCGAGACATGTCATGCGTGGATGTCTTTATCTCTGCACCTATGTCAAATAGAATTGAGAGGGTTTGCCAGAGGCAGGGTATCACCGCGGAGGAGGCAGCTAAATTGATTGCTAAGAAGGACCGCAGGCGTGAGGAGTACTATAATTTCTTTACTTTTGCTCACTGGGGTGTGGCATCCAATTATGACTTATGCCTGGACTCTTCTGTCCTTGGGACAGAGAAAACGGCAGAGTTCATAATTGAATTCTGCCGTATGTCAGGGAAATTATAGATTTTATATCGAGAAGTTGTGGTAATGTGGACCAAATCTTTCAAATGCTTGTCTGTCAAGCATTTCTCTGTCGTCTGGATGGGCAATGCTAATCATTAGTTTGGCTCTCTCCTGAAGGCTCTTTCCATATAGATCCACCGCTCCATATTCTGTAACTATCCAGTGTGCGTCTGCTCTTGGCGTTACGACTCCAGCACCAGGTTTTAGCGCTGCGACAATCTTATTTGCACCTTTGTTCGTGCGTGAGGCAAATGCTGTTATGCTTTTACCTCCTTCTGACATCGATGCTCCTTTTACGAACTCAAGTTGCCCGCCAGTGCCGCTGAATATACGTGTGCCTATAGAATCGGCACTGATCTGACCGGTTATATCCACCTCTGTCGCTGAGTTGATAGCTTTCATATGTGGGTTGCGAGAGATGATCCATGGGTCATTTGTATACTTGATGTCCTTCATCAGTACGTCAGGATTGTCGTTGATGAATGAATATACGTCTTGTGAGCCAAGTAGGAACGATGCGACCACCTTGCCCGTGTCTATCTTCTTGCAGTTTCCGTTTATGACTCCGGCCTTTATCAAGCGTAGCAACCCGTCTGCAAACATCTCGGTGTGAAGTCCGAGATTCTTATGGTTCATGAGTTGGGCGGCAAGTGCATTAGGCAGTGCCCCTATTCCCATCTGGATGCAGTCCCCGTCATCTACGAGGGCGGCACAGTTCTTTCCTATAAGGACTTCCGTAGGGGTAGGTTCCGCAAAGTTGGCGGTTACCAGAGGGGTGTCGTCGTGCACAAGATAGTCGAATCTATCAAGGCTTACCAAGTCACCATGAGCGTATGGAACGTGAGGGTTTACTACTCCAATCACCAGTTCTGCGCTCTCAATGGCGGCTACCGAGCAGTCTACAGATGTGCCCAGACTTACCATTCCGTTGGCATCAGGAAGTGATACGTTGACGAGGGCGGCTCCGAGTTTGATAAACCCACACCTGTAGAGTTTCTGGCTTTCCCCAAGATGAACTGGAAGGTAGTCGGCGTATCCTTCATTAACATTCTTCCGGACATTTGGTCCCACAAAGAATCCTTGCTCGAAGAAGATTCCTTCGTATCTTGGCTCACTGTATGGTGCCGGCCCTTCGGTATGAAAATGGTGAAAGTGCAGGTCTGTAACGTCTCCTGCATCAGCACGTCGGCATAAAGCTTGGATTAGGCAGTGTGGTACGCTTGCGACACTGCTTAAGTGAACGTGACAATGTGACGGTATGTGGCTTACAGCTTCATCTGCGGAAACGAATTTGCTCGTTTTCATATAAATAAAATTATTAGATTTGCACTCGCAAAAATAGTAAATAATTCAATGCATACCAAAGAAGAAAAGATTCAAGCGTTTGGCCGTCTGCTTGACGTGATGGATAGCCTACGAGAGCGGTGCCCATGGAATGCGGCTCAGACTATGGATACTATCAGACCGATGACTGAAGAGGAAGTCTACGAACTCAGTGATGCGATTATACGTAAGGATATGAATGATGTTGCCAAGGAGATCGGGGACTTGCTATATCATCTGGTTTTTTATGCTCGTATTGCTCAGGAATCTGGTTGTTTTGATATAGCTGATTCATTGGAGAAAATCTGTGATAAGATGATTTTCAGGCATCCCCATGTGTTTGGTTCAGAGAAGGATAGGAGCTTGACTGCCAAAGATATTGCGGATAATTGGGAGCTCGTCAAGGCAAAGGAGAAGGATGGCAATAAGACTGTGATGTCAGGAATTCCGGATGCGATGCCATCTGTTCTGAAGGCCCTATCTATGCAGGAGAAGGCTCGTGGATGCGGCTTCGACTGGGAGAAGAAGGAGGATGTGTGGGATAAGGTGGATGAGGAGCTCCGGGAGGTGAAAGAGGCGCGTGATGAGGGAAGCCAATCGCATATTGAAGAGGAATTCGGTGATTTGATGTTTGCTGTAATCAATGCCGCCAGGCTATATGATGTGGATCCTGAAAAAGCGTTGTCCCTAACTTGCACTAAGTTCCGCCGTAGGTTTGGCTATCTTGAGGAAAAGACTATAAAGCAAGGCAGGAGCCTTAAGGATATGACCCTCGAGGAAATGGATGCCATCTGGGATGAAGGCAAATCTCGCGGTCTGTAGCCGTTTGGTAAGTGAGCGGTTTTTATTAACTTTGCGAGTTATTATCGGAAAACAATTATGGCAGATTCGAAACTTTTGGATAAGGTGTTATCCCTTCAGGGAAAGTTCCAGTCGCTTCAGGACCAGCTTTCGAGCCCCGAGGTGATGTCGGACATGAAAAAATATGTTCAGCTTAACAAGGACTATAAGGAACTTGAACCTATTATAGCCGCGGGCAAGGAGTATGAAAAGATGCTTAAGGATCTTGCTGCAGCAAAAGATATTCTCGTCAATGAAAAGGATGAGGAACTTAGGGATATGGCTAGGGAAGAGGTGTCTGAGATAGAGCCGAAGATTCCGCAAATGGAGCAGAACATCAAATTGCTTCTTATCCCGGCTGATCCGGACGATAGCAAGAATGCCATAGTTGAGATTAGAGGTGGTACCGGTGGTGACGAGGCGGCTATTTTTGCTGGTGATTTGTTCAGGATGTATCAGCATTATGCCGAGTCTAAGGGTTGGAAACTTGAAGTTACTGACCAGACTCCAGGAACGTCTGGCGGATTTAAGCAGGTTGTGTTTAAGCTTTCTGGAAGTGACGGGGTTTATGGCACCATGAAATATGAGTCTGGTGTACATCGTGTGCAGAGAGTCCCTCAAACTGAAACTCAGGGGCGAATCCAGACGTCAGCTGCATCTGTGGCAGTGTTCCCGGAGGCGGGAGAGTTTGATGTCGATCTCAGCTGGGATGATATTAGGCTTGACTTGTTCTGCTCTTCCGGTCCTGGTGGTCAGGGTGTGAATACTACTTATTCTGCGGTTCGTTTGACACATATTCCTTCCGGACTTGTCGTTCAGTGCCAGGAAGAGAGGTCTCAGCTGAAAAATAAAGACCGTGCGTTCGAGGAACTTCGTACTCGTCTTTACAACCTTGAGCATCAGAAGTATCTTGACGGTATTGCAGCCAAGCGTAAGACTATGGTGTCTACTGGAGATCGCTCTGCCAAGATACGAACTTACAACTATCCGCAGGGTCGAGTAACCGACCATAGAATCAATTGGTCCATGTATAATCTTCCTGTATTTATGGATGGTGATATCCAGGAATGTATTGATCAACTTCAGATAGCGGAGAACGCCGAGCGTCTGAAGGAGGCAGGTGAGTAGGTGATGGAACTTGAGTTGTATAGATACTCCCTATGCCTTGTGCTGCCGTTGCTGCTGTTTTTCGGTATCTATTTTCTGGTAGCACGAGTTCCGGACAAGCCTACATATCAGCCCTATGTGCGGTCTCGTAAAACTATGGGCGTGGCTATGCTTGCATTGGGGGTAAACTATGCCATCCATTTTCTTACTATGGTCAGGTTCGAGAATGCTCATTATGCGATTCTTTTGAACATATCCACCTATTCGCTTTGTTTTGGGCTTTTCAGCATAGCGCTTATAACACTGCTTGAGCCGGAGTATTTCTGTAAGCGGCAGTTCTTCCGTGCGGTCGCTTATTGGTTGGGTTTTACGGTTCTTGCCCTTGGTGTTATATTGGTGCCCGATGGCCTCATGTGCATGTTGTACACACTCCTGCTGGATATTTGCCTCATGGCCTATGGCAGTGTGGTGTCGATAAGGATACTTAAAGCATATTTCAGAGCACGGAAGCGTTTTGATGAGACCAATGCTGAAGATATCGGATCATATATAAGGTGGCTTTCCAATATGACATATATTGCTGTCATATATGGGGTGGGTTGCACCTTTTTTACTCTTCTTCCAGATAATTTCATATATCTATGGATCCTTTCTTCTCTGGGGTTCTATATATATGTTTTCGTTTGCTACCGCAACTATATGCTTTCGATTGAAGTTGTGGAGGCGGCCATGGATTCCAGTTATGAAGGCTCCGAAAAAGCTGGTGAGGCAGCAGATGATTTAGGAAAGATTGCCAATGATGGGGCAGTTGAAGCAGACTCGCTAGAAGCGTGTGCCGTATTTCCCTATATAGAGGAAAGAATTAAAAAGTGGATTGATGAGGATGGCTATGTCCGCCATGGTTTTACCATCAATGACCTGGCAAGGGAGTTCTATACGAATAGGACATATCTTTCTTCTTATATAAATTCTGTATATCACGTTCCGTTTAGACAGTGGGTGAGCGGTCTGCGTATTGGGTATGCCAAACGTATCATGATAGAGTCTCCTGAGCGGAAGATTTCTGATATTGCGGAAGCCTCGGGCTTCCAGTCGCCAAGCCATTTTACTAAATCTTTCCGTGAGAGTGAGGGCTGCTCTCCTGCTGTCTGGAGACGGTCTCACATGTGATTTCCATCTGTCTATTATCTGTCCCCTTTATACTACAAATTTTATTGTATTTAGCAATTAGGCGGTGTCTTAAATGTCAATTTGTGCCTGTTTGTCAAATCATCTCTTTCGAGTGAATCATTTTTTTATCATTCGGACTATCTTTGCTGTGCATTTGAGAAATCATAATACACTTCGCGACATATTACAAATTTGGTGTAAATGCACCTTCACGGTCTTTTTTGTTATTAAACCTGAACTTTTGATTGACTTCGTGTTCTGATAGGGGATTGGTTTCCCCACCGAGTCCGCAGAGGTAGTTCGGAGTCGGTATCTGAAATGCCCGGGAATCAGTCCCGGGCATTTTGTTTATATTATTGTATTTGAATTATGCTTTTCTGAATGCAACGCATGCATTATGTCCACCAAATCCAAACGAATCACTGAGTGCAAGGTTTACATCACTGTGAACGGCATTGTTTGGCGTATAGTCAAGGTCGCATTGAGGGTCCGGATTGTCAAGGTTGATGGTTGGGGGTACAATGCCGTTCTCCAATGCAAGTACTGAAGCTATAGCTTCTGCTGCGCCTGTGGCCCCGAACATGTGTCCGTGCATTGATTTTGTGCTGCTGATATGGCACTTGTATGCAAAATCGCCGAATGCCAGTTTGTAGGCCATCGTTTCTGCAAGGTCGTTGAGCTGCGTACCTGTCCCATGGGCATTTATGTAGACATTGTCTTTGCTGCTGTCAAATTTTGCTTCCTTCAAGGCTTCCCTTATGCATTCGGCCTGAGTCGTAGCATCTGGCCTCGGGGCTGTGGCGTGGTATGCATCGCAGGTACTTCCGTATCCGACCATCTCTGCATAGATATGTGCGCCTCTTCGCTTTGCGTGCTCCATCTCTTCAAGAATAAGAATGGCCGCACCGTCCGCCATTACGAATCCTGCACGGTCGGCACTGAATGGCAGACAAGCATGCTTCGGGTCTACTGCCTTGGTCAAAGCTCTTGCATTGGCGAATCCTGCAAGACCTATAGGAATGGTGCAATGGTCGGTGCCTCCTGCTATGATAGCATCTGCGTAACCGTGTTTGATAGCCCTATAAGCTTCGCCTAAAGAGTGGGTTGCAGTGGCGCATGCAGTCACAATATCAATGCAGGACCCTTTGGCGCCATGTTTTATGGCAATCTGCCCTCCGGCGATATCGCTTATCATTGTAGGAATGAAATTAGGTGAGATCCATTGTCCCGAAGGGTCGTCCTTGAATTTGTCCAACTCTCTTTGAATGGTCTGGAATCCGCCTATTCCGGATCCGACGTATGTGCCGAGCCTGAAAGGATCGATATTATCTGCTGATTTGAGTCCAGAATCATTCATCGCTTGCCATGCTGCTGCCATCCCAAATATGGTGAACGGGTCCTGCTTGCGGATGAAAGGCTTGTCCATTCCGTAGTTCTCGGGGTTGAAGTCTTTGATCTTGCCACCTATGGTTACAGGAAGATTATCTGTAGGAAATTCTGTGATATAATCGATTCCGCATACGCCGTTGAACAGGTTATCGCGGAACGTTGCGATATCGTTCCCTATGCATGAAATGATGCCCATTCCTGTAACTGCCACTTTTTTCGCCATAGCAATTTAATTTTATTGAGACCCAAAGGTACTAATTTTTTCCTATATTTGTGGTAAATTGGCATTTGTGAACCATGGGAGCTTTAGGAGAGAGTATTCCTAAATATCTGCTGAATAAGCACCAGCTGACTTGGACCGTGACTTTTTCGGCCCTCTTTGCCATTGTGTCAATATTGCTTTTTTTCCCTTTTGACAATTATATGTGGTTTGGACTCAGCAACAGAAGCGTCTTTGTCTCCACCATTATTTTTATAGCTTCCTCACTGCTTATTATTATCCTCAGCCGGACATTGATGTATCAGGTAGGCAAAAGTCATAGCCTTTCGCTGTTTTGGTATATATTTTGGAATCTGTCGGAACTGCTTGTCCTTGCCATATATTATTGGCTGTTTACGGACTTGTCTGTCAAATTCGGTGTGATAGACCGTGTGGACTTGTCAGATTTGGCCATTTTGTTGAGATCTTTTGTCTTTCTTCTGATAGCTCTTGGTATCCCTTACATTATCGCTTCGCTATATTTGGCGCTTGTGGATAAAAATAATACCATACGACTTATGAACTATTCCAATGTGGTGAGCGATGCTCCTGTCAAGCCGTACGAGGAGAAAAGGATAACTCTTTTTGATAGCAATGGCGTTCTGAAGTTCTCCGTTGATGCTGATAACTTGTATTATATCGAATCGGATGATAACTATATAAAAGTCTGGTACACAGATAGTGATGGCACGGTAAAACAGTATATGCTACGCTGCTCCCTGAAAACGGTTGAGGATAGCTTTGCGGGAAGTACGCTTGTGCGCTGCCACCGCAAGTTTATCGTCAATATCGGTAAGGTGCATATATTGAGAGCCGGCAAGGACGGATATAAGATTAATATCGGGCTTGACAACGTTGACTTGATTCCGATTTCCAAGACATACGAGCAGAATGTGCTCGCAAGATTTAATTCAAGATAGGCAAGATTATGTGGCAAAGGTTTCAGACATTACTATTATTTGTGTCAACTGTCCTTATCGGACTGCTTTTTTTCTGCGGAAAGGCTGAGCTCATCGGTTCTGCGGAGCCCGAGGTGGTTAAGTTTACGGCGTACTATCCTTATACGATTCTACTCGTGCTGATTACGCTGCTTAATATTCTGGCTCTGACCAGTTACAAGTTTCGGGTGTTCCAGATGCGTACTGCAGTGCTTTCGGCTCTGCTGATGCTCGCGCTTCAGGTTTGGCTTGCGGTGGATTACTTCTCTGCTGAAGAGGGTGTGAGATTTTTCCCGACAGCCCTTTTCCCGGCTGCATCCATTATCCTAAACCTAATTGCCGCACGATATATTTTTGCGGACGAACTGATGGTCCGTAGTTCTTCGAGATTACGTTCACCTAAAAAACATAAATGATAATGAGAATTCCAGAATCAGAACTAATAATCAATTCGGATGGCTCTGTGTTTCATATACATATCCGTCCGGATCAACTTGCTGACAAAGTGATTCTTGTCGGAGATCCGGGAAGAGTCGAAATGTTCCGCTCGCTTTTTGAGAAGGTGGAGTGTGAGGGCGCTTCGCGTGAGTTTGTATGGATGACCGGAAGGTACAATTCTGAGAAGGTCACCGTGCTTTCTACTGGTATAGGCACCGATAATATTGATATCGTGATGACTGAGCTTGATGCCCTTGCCAACGTGGATTTTTCCACCCGCGAGGTGAAGTCAGTCCATCGTACGCTTGATATCCTTCGTATTGGTACTTGCGGCGCAATTCAGCCGGAAATACCTCTCGGCTCATTTATCTTCTCGCATATTTCTGTGGGTTGTGATGGGCTTCTTAATTGGTATGACAATAGGGATAGTATTGCTTTACTTGACTTTGAGGAGGCCTTTAAGAAGCACGTGCATTGGGATAAGCATCTTCCCGACCCATATTTCGTGAGAGCCTCAGACAAAATTATCAGCAAGTTCGCTGACTGCACTGTCAAGGGTATGACCATATCCGCTTCCGGCTTCTATGGTCCGCAGGGAAGAGTTGTGCGTCAGGGCCTTGCGATGCCAAATATGCTTGAGGATTTCGAGTCGTTCGAGTTTGGAGGCTACAAAATTACAAACTTTGAGATGGAAGGTTCGGCACTTGCGGGAATGTCAGCCAAGCTTGGCCACAATGCCGGTACGGTATGCTGTGTGATAGCCCATCGCTATCTAAAAGATGCTAATACGGATTACAAACCTCGCGTGAGGGAGCTCGTTGAACTTGCTCTTGACAGGCTCACGAGGTAGCTTGGGCCGTGCTCTTGGGTATCTTTTAACTTAAAAAAGTGATATTCTGGCTTTCGGGGTTCATCATGGCTATCAACTTGTCCGTGAGGGCTCCGAAAGTCTTTTTTGTGTCATCTTCCGTTTGTGTCGTCCCATTGGCTGTGATTATGCCTCTGTCGTAGAGGCTCTTATATATCACATCGTAGTCTATTCCTTGGGATTGAAGAAAATCAATGCCTGTGCAAAAGTCCATTCTGAATAAGGCGAGCAGTATGTGGGCCGGCAGTACGGTATTGCTTTCTGATTTAAGAGACTCGTATCCTGCTATTTTCAGAATATGGATGGCTTTTTTGCTTAGCCGTATTGCATTAAATGCCTCGAATGGAATAGGCTCTGCTTCCATATTATGCCTGTCAATCAGCTTTTTAAGATGATCCAGGTCTACTCCAATGTCTTTTAGGACCGCGCAGACTTCATTGTCTCGGTATCTGAGCATGGCAAGCATCAGATGATCTGCGGTTACGGATAGGCTACCTGTCCGCATTGCTTCTTCCCGGGCATAAATAATGATGTGCTGTGCCCCCTGTGAGTACTTGATGTCCATGATTCCAAATTCGGAGTAAAAATAGCAAAAATCTCGGATTTTTATAGTAAATTTGCATATTTGCAACCAATGGTATTTGAAAGAAAATATGAATGATGAGATAAAGAACCCAGAAGAGGTGAATGAAGAGGTGACTGGTATTATTGAGCCGGTGGAGATAGACCATGAGATGCGTACTGCCTACATCGACTATTCCATGTCTGTCATCGTTTCACGCGCCCTTCCTGATT
>ERZ808274.23-NODE-23-length-91708-cov-50.649690_pt1 | contig 91708 bp, 86 predicted proteins | sample MGYA00521277_ERZ808274 | MGnify/ENA primary metagenome ERZ808274 (study PRJEB31516, sample SAMN03275597) | gut metagenome | biome: mammalia-associated habitat; material: feces | host: Papio cynocephalus | place: Kenya | collected 2012-07-28 ... | reverse complement strand
TTCAGCTTGTTGACTATAATAATTAAGTTGAGTTTTATAACTAGCATCAATAGTATTTTTTAATATTGTACTAAGATTATTCATATTAGCAACAATATCTCCATCATTATTATTTTTAATATAATTAGCTATAAAACTAGATTCAATAGTCGGATAATAACGTTTAAATTGATTAGCTAATTCATTAATTATTTCATCAAGTTTAATTCCTGATTGTTGATATAATAATTCTTTATCTGCTTCATCAATAATATCTTTATTATCTTCAGCTTGATTAAGAATATCAATAGCTTGAGCGTAATCATTTATTTCTTTTTTAAGAGAATTATATATTTCTCTACTATTTAAATCATCTAAAAGAATACTAGTAGATTTAACAGAATTAAAATATTCAAATCTTAAAGAAGTAAGTTTATCAGCACGTCGATTACTTAATATACTTTTAATATTATTACCATCAGAAATAGTTTCAAGTTTAGATATAGCTATTTTAGCAAAAGTACGATATACTTCATAAGCAAAATCTTCATTAGTTTTAAGATAATCACTCATTTGTATAAGACCTTCCATGCCAGGAATAGTGTTAGCAATTTGTTCAATACTTTGAATCATATCACTAACATTTGTAAAATCAATATTACTATAAAGAACAGTCATGACTTCATTAATATCCATAGCTTCAGCTATACCAAGTTCATTACTTATATCAAAGTCATAATCATTATTAATCATCTTAGTAGTATTACATTTTCTAAGACTACCAATATAACTTCTAACACTCATTCCTACATGAGTCATAAAATTATTATATTGACCATCTTTATTATTAAGCTGATTAATAGAATTATCTCTTTCTGTACCATTAGTATCTTCATCAGTATTAATAGATTCAGAATCTGTATCATCATCTGTTTCTTGTTCTGCTATTTCGACAGCTTGATTATCATCTTCAAAATTATCATTTCTATCAAATCTAATATCTCCAAGACGACTATCATTAAAAACTTGTTCAAAATATTCTTCTCTATTATTAATCATTTCTTTATAAAGAGCAAGAACATTTTTATCTTGTTCAGTACTAGTACCAAGAATATTATCAAGTTGTTCAAAACAATTATCTGCATCTAATATATCATATACATCATCTTGTGACATATTAGTTTTATTCATAACTCGTTCAACAACTATATTTTCAATAACAGAAGTAGCAGCATCAGCAAAATAAACTTTTTTACTACCTTCAGGTTTTTCATGATAATCATGTTCAAGTTGATGTTTAATATTTAAAAGTTTATCTACTACAATTTGTTTACCTTTTTCTCTAGCTGTAACACTAGTATATCCAAAATGAGCTACATTAGTAGCATCATTTTGGATAGTAGTAGTATAATTAACATCAGGATGAAGATAATTATGATAATCACGAATAGCTTTAACTGTTTCATCTACTTTATCTGTAGTATTAAAATCTAACTCATGATTATAATGTTCTTTAGCCCATTTTTGAAAATCAGAATTAAATTTATTACCATCAGTAGTCTCAGCTATTAAAGTAACTAAATCATTACTTTCTCCAAATATAGATTTAAGACTATTAACAACATTGTTTTCTTTTATTTGAATAGGACAACTCATAATATTATATTTTAATTAATATTTTAATTTTTTATTTAAGACTATCTTTTTAATAAGATAATTAATCTATCGACAAGATATTTTCAAATCAGCAGAAGTAATCATTTGGCTTACTTTGCTTTTTATTGATGTTGGCAAACTATCAATAAATGATGGAATATTGGCAGTTCGTTTAAGTTCAGTTACACTACTATGATAAATATTATTATCATCTTTAGAAAAATTACCATTATTTCCTATAGCAGATTTGACTTGATTAGAATTATGAATAATATATATAGTTTGATTTTCTTTTTTATTATCATCAAAACCAGTAAAGACCATACCATTTTCAAAACCTTGTCTTTTAGATGATTTATTTACAACTTCTCTATAAGAAGTTTTTTGTTTATGTAAATCATCTTTAGTACCATGAAATACTTCTAAGTTCTTTATATTTAAGAATAATGACAGTTTAGCTTTTCTACTTGTTAAGAAATTATCTTCACTACCTGGTTCAACATTATCTGTAGTAAAGAATATAGCCTTCTTAGTACCTCCTGCTTTTGAAAAATAATTATCAAACTCTGTACTAAATTCAGTTAAATCTTCATTATTTGTATAATGATAAACAACTAATGGCTCACCATTTTCATCAATTACTTTTGAAACATCATTACTAATATTATTTCTAAATGTAGTATCTACGTAATCATTAAGAGGTTGAATTTTATCTTTATGTAATTGAAGTTCTTTATTACTTTCAAAAGGTTTAATACCTTCAGCAGTAGCTAAAGTTATATGTGAAATAGGATTATCACTATTAGGATTTTCTACAATAAGAACATCTACTTTATCTGTAGTAAGTCTACCAATAATATGAAGTCGTTCTTTAGTACCTTCTTTAGGATTAAAAGATTGTCTTCCAAATTTATTAGTAGAATGATGATAAAACTTATTAGGTAAAGTAGATGGATATTTATCTTTTAATGCTTGTACATTATCAACATTATTAGCAGTAAATATAGTACCTTTTTCCCAATCGCCAAACCAATCTTTAAAAGCTTTAGTTCTAACTTGAACCCATTGTTTTTCATTAAGATTACTTTGTTTACCATTAGGTGCTTTCATAAAAGTACCATCTTGTTTAGCCTTATCTATAATAGCTTGTTCTTCTTCATTATAAGAATTACTAATTTCAGTAACTTCACTTTTAAATTTACCTCTAAGTCTACGACTATTATTAGTACCAAATTTAGTATTAGTTTTAGTATTACCAGGATTTTCTACTTTAACTTCTGGTTTAATTTCTGGCTTAGGTTCAGTTTTTTGTTCTTTTTGTTCTATTGTTGCAGGAGTTTGTTCATTATTAGTTTGTTGCTGATTATTTTGAACATTGTTAAAAGAACTATTATTATCTTCAACATTGTTTTTACTTTCTTTTACATCATCTTTAAGATTACGAAGAGTATTAAGTTCTTTTTCGTAAAGACTACCTTTTCTTATATTCCATCCAAAAACATTTGAAAGAAATTCAAGTATTTTTTGATATAAATTCTTTCTTTTACTACTTGTAGTTTCATTAGTATCAATACTATTAAGCATTTGGGCTAATTCATCACTAGTAAGAGATTCTACAAAAAATTCTTCAAAAGCTGTGTCATCATCTAAACTTTCAAAAAGATATTGTCTAAAATGTTTATCAGCATCTTCTTTACTAATATTATTAGTTTCTCTCCATTTTTTATACCATTCATTTTCAACTCCTTTATCAAGATTATCTTTAAATTCTTGATAAATAGCTTTGGCACTACGAACATAACCTCTATTTTTAGAAAGTTTATAATGTAGTTGCTCATGAATAAGTTTACGAATAGCTTGTTGTCTAGTACTAGGTTCTTTAAACATATCAAGCCATTTATTACCTAAAGTAACAACTCCTGTTTTAGTATTAACTTGAGCATTAATTCCTTCATAACCTTCTTGATTATTAAAATTTTCATCAAATATAATACTTTTAGGTAATAACCTTAATGACTTAAAAGTATTTAAGACATCATCATTATAAAATAATTCAATAATAGCTTCTCCTTTATTAAGAGATTTATCATTAGAATTAAGAATATCAATAACTTGTTCATTAATAGATTTAGTAACTTGTGTTGGTTGATTAACAGGTTTAGTAGAATTAGATTGTGTAGTTTCTTCTACAGGGGAGCTAGTCTGTCTTTCAATTTTAATTTCAAATACTTGATTAGCTTTTTGATTTTCACCTCTAGGTTTAAAATTACTTTTACCATCTTCTGATGGTTTAGTATTAAGTCTAACTAAATTATTATTAAGAATAAATTCATTAAAACTATTATAACTCCAAGTTTTATCACCAACAGTAATTTCAAATTTACCTTTATGCCTTTTAGCAATACCTTTAAGAGTCATATCAGAAACATTATCTGCTTCTATATAACCAAAATTAAATTTAAATGTAAGTTTATCAATTATATCATTTATGTAATTAATAGAGTCTTCACTATTAAAAGGAACTTTTACCCAATTACCTTCTTTTTTAATTTTAACTAAAGAAGAAGGATTTCCAAATTTATTATTCTTATAAAATTGAAATACAAAACTAGTATTAGGAATAGCAATACTTACACTTTCATTTTCTAATTTACTATTTATTGTAACAATTACACCATTAAATAAAGTATTATTACCATTTCTGACAGAAAAAGCATTAACTAAAAATTCTTTAAGAGCATTATAATTATCTTCAGTACTTTCATTACTATAATTATGAAGAAGTTTTGTAATATGAGCTTTAATTGCAGTAATAATTTCTTTAGCTTCAGCACTCATATTAATATCATTTGTTTTAACAGGATATGCTTGTACAAAAGTAGGATTATTACTTCTATTAGTTAGCATTACAAAAGTATTAGTTCTACCTACACCATTAAATTTAATAGGAGTATTACCTGATACTTTTACAGTACCTAAATTAAATTTATCACCTATAGCAACTTTATGAATAGTAGGATTAATTCCTCCAGCAATAGCATTAGAAGCTGATGGAAGAGTAGCACTATCTGTAACTTTATCTTGTGCTTTAATAAGTTCTCCATCAGAAATATTAGCAACTGTTATTTTTATAGCTCCTTCATTTTTTAAAGCAGTAATAGCATCATAACTATTATTAAGTTTTTTAAACCATAAAGCAATACTAGTTTTACGTGCTATATTATTTAAAAGATTATTATTTGTACTAGGACAACTTACAAATTTCCAAAGTTTAACTAAACCATTAGCTAATTCAGCATCAGTTATAGATTTATGTGTAAGACCTTGTCCTTTAGCTTTAATAATTTCACTATTACTACTAAATTTATCTAATAACTCAAATTTACGTTCTTTAGTAGGATTACTAAATGCTAATTCATAAATAATATCATTTAATTCTTTACTTGCTTTATCTTTACCATCAATCCATTTAAGAAATAAATTTTTAAGTTTACTATCTATTTTATCATTATTAACAAGTATATCATATTTCCAACCATCATTGTATGTTTCATAAGCCCCTGTACTAGCATTAACAGAAGGAATTGATAATCTACCTACAAGTCTTTTTTTATTATCGTAAAGAAGAATTTTATCATCATATATTTCAATTTGAAGTTCTTCATCTTTTTGAAGTTCATCTAATGCTTCATAAAATTCTTTTCTACCTTTTTCATCAAGTTGTTTAGTAATAGTATTAATATCTACTCTTTGAATAGTAATATCTTCTAATCTTTCTTTATATCTTTCTTCAGAAGATTTAGCAACATTATTAAGAAAATCATTATTGTCTATACTATCTTCATCAATAGTAATAAATTCTTCTTTAGCTTTGTTAGTTTTAAGATACTCTTTAAGTGTATAATAAATAAAATTAGCAGTATTATTATCAGATGTAGTTTTATTAATATAACGAAGCATACTTTCAAGATTAATATACTTCTTATTATTAATAACTCTAATACCATTTTCTTTAGAATATTGATTAATTAAATTTTTAGCAGCTTGTATAAAATCATCTCCAAATTCTTTTGTATTAGATAATTCAACTATAGAAGATTGAATAATATATTCATCAACACTACTACGCATAGTAGTAGGTGTTTTAGATTTAAGTTTTTCAGTTGTACGTTTTATAATATTGACACCACGAGTAATAGCTTTTTCTACTACAACTCTATCATATCCTTTACTTACAAAATCATCAATAAGTTCTTTAGTATATGTATCAAAATCTAAATCATGATTAGCTTTAAATGCTACTATAGTACTTTGTATTGCAGAATTTGTAATAGCATCTTCTGAATCAATTAAATTAGGAACAGGTTCTGTATTTTTAGTTTGAGGTAATTGAGCTTTAGTAGAATTAGTAGAATTAGTTTGACTACCTGTTTGACTACCTGTTTGACTACCTGTTTGCTCCCCCGTAGAAGAAATTTGTGGAGTAGCTTGTGGAGTAGCTTGTGGAGTAGTATTATTTTGAGGAGTACTTTCTTCTGTTTGAGCTGCAAGAGTATCATTATTAATTAAATGACCTTTATGAAGTATATCATTTTTATCAATATAAGGATTTGTTTCAACTTTTATTGGTCTAGTTAAATCTACTTCTCCAACATTATCAAAGAAAGTATCAGTTAGTTTGCTTTCATCATTATTTATAATTATTACATCATTACCATTTTCAGCTTTTATTAGATTAACATCTATAGTAGAAGTTGAATCAAATATAACTTTACCATTTCGTGTTATTCTAATTGTTTCAACCCATGGTGCACTTGTTGTTTGTGGCAAGATTTCTTCTATTTGATTATTGCCCTGTTGACCTGTTTTTTGACCTGTAGGTATTTTTTGTTGTTGAGTTGATTGGTTGATAGGCTGTGATGGTTGAGGCTCTGAAATTGGATTTTGAATTATTGTAGAACCTACACCTTGTTCAGGTTGAGGAGTATTAGCAGGATTAGGATTAGGTTCAGGTTGAGAAGTATTAGATTCTTCTTCTGTTGTGTCATTACCTTTTTCATCTGCTGTATTATTACTTTCATCTTGAACTTCTTGTTGTGCTTTTATCATATCTTGAATATCAAATTGTGATTCGATAGTATCAATAAGATTGGTATTATAACTTTTAGTTAAATCAAGAACTTCAAGAGCATTATTTAAAGAATTATTTTCTTCATCAGATAAATTTTTATGTTTAGTAATATTATTATTTATTCTATTATAAATAGCTTCTCTAATATCGTTACCATGTTTTTTATACAAAGTTTGAATTGTTTTATTAGCTTGATTAATAGCTTCAACTCTAGCTTCATTCATAGTATTATGAAGAATATTACCTTCTTCTTCTACTTGTTTTACAGTTCTAGTAAGTTCAGTATTAATATAATCTTTACGCTTTTCAAGAAGAACTTTAGTTTGAAAAAGATTATTAAGTTCAGGACTTATATCTTGAATAGAATCAAATACAGTTTTAGTATCAGATTCAAGAGTTTTATATTTACCTATAGTTTCTTCATTTATAGTTTTTCTACTACGTTCACTAAGAAATTCTAAACCAGGAATATTAATACTTTTTGATGTATTACCATCATTAAGTTCTTTTACTATTTGAGCATCTCTATAAGCAAAAGCTTCTTGTAAATCTTTATCTTCTTTACTTTGAACTAATTTATTATCTTTATCAAACTTATATTGTAAAGCAATAAAATTACCATATACCAATTCTTCATCATTTAAATCATTTTCAATAGATTTAATTCTTTTATCAATACGTTTGACAGCTAATTGATTACTTAAAGATTTAGTATCATTTTTAGTAAGTTCTCTTCTAGTAGCATAAAGTTCACCTAATTGATGAGTAAGAATACCAACTTTAATAATATGGTCATAATCAATATTAGGGTCTAATTGTTCTGCAAATTGAGTTTTAAGTTCAGCAATTCTTTTATTAACAGGAACTAGTTCAGTATCAATATCTTCTTTTTCAAGTCTACTTTTTACATTATTTACTGCCATTATTTGCATATATTCAATAGGCATAGTGTTACTTTTTTTATTTTTACCTATATTAGCAGCAGCAGTATTAATAGCTACAAGTTCTTCATCGTATGCTCGTTCTACTTTATTAATAGTACTTAAAGCATCATCTGTATAAGCTTTAGCTTCTTGATTTAATTGTTCTTTAGATTTATTTTTAGTATCTCCAAAAATTCCTTGTTCAATAATAGCATTTCTAAATTCATCATTGTTAATATAAGCTTTAAGCATATTAAGATTACCACTATTCATTGCACGAAGTGTCATAGTAGCAATATATTTATTTTTAAGTTTATCAGCAGCAGCTTTTTGTTCTTCTTTTGTATCAAATTTAATTTCATTATTTTTAGATGATTTATAAACATCAATACCTTGATTAATTTTAGCAAGATTTTTTTGATACTTTTGAAAATCTAAAGTACGAGCTTCAATATCAGCTAATCTTCTTTTAGTTTCTGGAAGTTCATCAAGTTTATACCAAGGAAGTTTTTCTTTAGCTTTTTCTTGAGCTTCAGATTTATCATCATTAAGTTTTTGTTTAATTCTATTAAATGTACTACCTATTTTTTGAAATACTACACCACCTAATACACCCCAAAAAGCACTATCCCAAAGTTCAGGAGCTTGAACATATTGTTTCATACGAGGGTCAAAATATTTACTCATACTAGCAAGCCAACCAGTATCTTTAGAACCTTCTTCTTTATTTAAAAGAGTATTACCAAAATGAATACCTTCTTGTTGTGCAATATAGTTTACAGCTTCTTCTACACCTTCTGAAAGTTCACTAGCTGCTATTAAACCACTACCATATATGTTATCTCCAATCCATTCACCAGCTTTTTTATAAGTAGGTCTAGCTGCTTTAAGTTTGGCAATTTCTTCTTTACTTTTACCTAAATATTTAGCTGCATCTTTATTTGCTCTTCTTATTTTGATTGGATCATCTTGTGCATTTTTAAGACCTCTCCAAGCATTTCTAAGACCATACATTTGAACTACATCAAATACTACATTTGCCCAGTCCATTTGAAATGTTCTATCAGCAGCAGCTGAAGCTATTGCTTTAGCTACTTCATCTTTATTATTAGGATTAGCTTCTTTATCAGCAAGAAGTTTTTTATTATCTTGAATAAATTTACTATATTCTGCATCATTCATGCTATTAATAGTATCTCTAAAATCTTGATAGTTATCACTATAAGTTTGTCTAGCTTCTTGATAATTTTCAGCAGCTCTACTCATCATAGCAGTAAGTCCATTTTCTAAGAAAATACCTACTTGTTTAGCAGTACTTTCGCTATTCAAAAATATTTGAGCAGCATTAAGTTCTTTACCTGCTTTAATAGCTTTTTCTGCACCACTTAAAGTTCTAACTGCTTTTCTAGTAAAAGAACTTACTTTAAGTGCATCATTAAGTAATGATACTCCTTTAACAGCAGCTAAACCTGGAACTAATAATGAAACAGTACTTACAATACTAGGTATATTACTAAACCACCATCCTGGGTCATGAAGACCACCATTAAAAATATTTTTATTAGGGTCAACATATACAGGAGCAAATTCTTTAAATTCTTCTTGTTTATCTTCAAGATATTTACTAACTGGATTTGTATAATCTCCATCACTTAAACCTGTAATTTGACCAGCTAAATCAAATATATCACTAAAACCTTTAAGTGTACCAAGACCTATTTCAGATACAGCTGCTTGTGCTAAACCATTAAATGCTTTAGTCCAAAAACCTTGACTATTAGCAAGTTGAATATCTAAATCTTGGTCAATACTATTAGGTGTTATTCCATGATTAATATATTTTTTATAATCATTATAATCTCCTAAAATAACTCCATTTTTCTCAGCTCCTTGATATGCGACATCCGTCAAAGCAGTACTTGTTGTACTGCCTGACGGAAGTTGACTAAAATCAGTTACTGTAATATATTTTGGTTGAGTGTTTTTTTTAGATTTAGTATAATTAGGATTTTTAACTACTACACCACCTGCATTAAATATACCTGTAACATCCATATTTTGTATTATTTAATTATTAGTATTATAATTAGCATAAAAATTATTAAGAATATTCATAATATCATTATAAATATTATTTTCTTCTTGTAATTGTGTACCTTTATCAATAGCTATTCCATCAAAAAGTTCTTGAGTACCAGCAGAAGCTAATAGTTTACCCATAGCAGAAATATCATATGGGGTTTCAACACCATTCACATCACGGGTTAAAGGCTTACCGTCTGCTCCTATACTAGATATAAGTTGGTCTGCAGATTTATCTATAATATTTTGTCTATTAAGACTTGCAAGAACCTCTTCTTCATCTACAGGAACTATATTAAGTTTACCATTTGATACCATTTGTTTATAAAAACCTACTCTTTCATCATATCCAACAGCTGTACCATCATGTAATTGTTTAGCATATTGATAAGTTTGAATATCTGCCATATCTCTCATAGCAGCAGTTTTAGTATCATTTTCAAAAGTTTCATCACAACTACTTTGAAAAAGACCAGGAATAAATAATCTCATTGGTTTAGCAGCATCTCCTTCCATATAATTTCCTTTATTATCTGCTTTAGGAGCAATAGTAATATATGTTCCAGTTCTACCTGCTACAATAGCAGCACTATATGTGACTCTACCTTCATCCATACCAACAAGAAGTGCTTTTTCTAATTGATTCTTAGTTATATTATCAGTTTTTTCAAGAACCTCTCCTTTATCTTCATTACCTATTTCAGTAGCATATACATCATATTGTGTTAAGCCAGCTTGCTTAATAAGAGTATTATAAATTTCTGTTCTTTCTTTAACAATTTTAGTATAATCATCAAAACTTATTTCACCACGTTGATAACGTTTATAAGCATTAGCTTGACCTGCACCAAGAAAAGGACTAACTGTAGTTTTATAAAGAGTATTTTTAGGTTCTAAAGCATTTAAGACTTCTTCTTGTTCATCTTTAGCATCATTATAAATTTTTTTAGCTCTTTCTATATTACTAAAATGACCTGCAAATAATTTATATGAATTACCTTTATTATCTAAACCTTCAACAGTATAAGGACTTATCTTATAAAAACCGGTAACAAAACTATTACTAGCTATTGGATTATCATCTAAAACATTTAGTATAGTCATAAGGTTTGAATTATGCTTATCTATTGCTATACTATATTTACCTGTTTTATTATCTTTATAAATATCTATTCCATATTTTTGATTAGCAGTAATATCATTAACACCTAGTGTTTTATATAATATACTCATTGTTTCATCATTAGCAATGTTAAATTTAAGAGTATTTATATCTTTACCATCAGATGTTTTAATATTATTAATATAAGAAGTATATTTGTCACCATACATATTACTAGTACCATTTTTTGGTTGACCAGTTTTTTCATCATATATTGTATGAGGAATAGTACCTTTACCTTCCATAGCACTAAAAAAATCATAAGCTTGTCGTTGCTCATCAGTCATTTTACTTAAACGTGCAGCTCTAATTTCTCCTTCTCGTTTAAGTTGTCTAATAAGATTATTTGCTTTTATTTGGTCTTCTGGAGTACTAGCTCTAAATTTACTCATATAATTAGCTGCACCTAGATAATCTCTACTATTAATAAGATTATCATATTCATCATAATTAAAATTGCTCATTATGGATTTATTTTATTATTATAATTTGTTTGACTAGAATCAAAGTTAATAGAATGTCCTAAAGTTAACCAATCTTTGCTACTAGCAGCACTATTATTTTGATCAGGATCTGCTTCAAAATGTCCATTAATTATTGCACCTTGTACTCCTAAAATTTCTGTTGGAGTTGAATCATTTGCATTATCTGCATTAGTAAGTCTAATTCTATTACCTTCTAAAAAATTAGGGTCATAAGAATAACTATTAGAAGACCCAGTACTAACTCTAGTATAAGATAACGATTCAAGACCTGGAACAACTTTATCATTTATCCATTTTTTAATATCTGCTTCATTATAAGTATAACCATTTTTATCAGTTAAACGTTGTTTATACATATTGGCTTCAGCTTGATAAGCATCTCTTTGTTCTTTACTAAATGACATATCTTTAGCTTTAGCTTGTCTATCATTCATTGCCCAAAGAAAACTATCAAATTGTTGATTAAGACCTGAAATAACTTCTGGGTCATTCATTAGATTATTAAAAGTTTCTTTAAGCCTTTTATAAGTTTTACTTTCAACGGACATACTACTTCCTTTACTCCAACTAGTTTTCATACCTATTGCATCTGTTAAACTTGTAGTATCGTTACCATATTTATCAAGCAAAGAAGCTCCTCCTTGACTAGTTTGAGAACTATTACCTCTAGCAGCAGTTAATTGTGCGGCAAGAGCTTGAAGTTGAGCTATTTTTTGTTCATTTACAGGTGTCCAAGCAGGTTTCCATTCAGACCCTCCAATAACATTACCTGAATTGTCATAAACATCATTATATTTATAAGGATTTTGAGCTGCCCAACGTTCTCTAGTAAGAGAACTTAAACTTTTATCATTTTGAATTTCTTCAAGTTTCTTTTGATAATTAGCATTAGCTTGTTCTCTACCAATAATTTTAGTATCATTCATTATATTACCTGCAAGTTGAGTTCCAGTCAATATAGCAGTACTATAATTACCAGCATCAATTTGTTCTTGAATTTGCTTTTTAATATTATCTTTATATTTAGTAAACCATTCAAGTTCTTTATTATTAAGTTTACTTTGTATTTCACCTAATGAAGCATCTATTTTACTTTTAGTAGTAATAGCTTCTTTTTCTCTAGCTTCAATTTTATCTAGACTTCTTTCTAAAATTGTAGTATCAAGAGGTTTAGGAGTAAATTGAAAAGGAGTAAAGCTACTCTGTAAAGGAGTAGCTTGTTTAAGACTCATTTTGGGAAATTCATTAGCCATAACAATATAAGTTTAAAGACCATAAATATTACGAGTATTACCTGTCAACCAAGCAGCTGGAACAGGTGCTGTATTAACTACATTAGGAATATTACTATGAGCTGCTATAACTATAGGAGTATTAAGATAAGCATTACCATTATAATTATTTTTTGTATCATCTTTAAATCCAAATTTAGTAGCTAATTGATTAGTATAAATTTTAAGCAATGGATTAGATTGATTTTTAAATTGTTCCCATAATATTCTACCTAGTTGTTCATCATTATTATAAATAGCTGCTTGAACTTTAGCTGAATCACTACTGCCAAGTATCATATTTTTATAATTATTTTTATATTCTCTATTAGTTTGCCAAGCATTTGCAAAACCTCCTGCTGCACTAGCAAGTCCACTACCTAATGCACTTAAACCTTGTTGTAAAGCATTGCCTTTAATAGTTGCACTATTTGTAATAGCATCTGCTTGTGCTTGACCAATACCTGCAATTTTATTATTTTCTATATCATTATTATACATTGCTATTTGTGACCTAAGCTGATTATAATTTTGCATTGCTTGAGCATCAAGTTGAGCATTAGTATTAGATGCTTCTTGAATACGTTGCATATTACCTTGTACAACTTGTTGGTCTTGATTATGTTTATTAGCATAAGTTTCACTAAATCTTTGTGACATTCTATCATTAATTCCAGCAAGTCTTTGTTGTCTAGCAGCAGAACTTAAAGTACTTCTATTAACAATATTAGCTTCATAAGAAGCATTTCTTCTAGCACGTTCTAATATAGGACTTACATTAGTATCTGCAGATTGTATAGCAGCAATTGCATGACCTGTATTAAAATCATCTCTATTAATAATAGAAGGATCAATACCATGCATTTGAGAATAGGTTTTATATAATGCATTATAAGCTTTATCATAAGCTTTTCCTATTTTATTACCTGCTATTATTCCTCCTAAAGTACTAATAAGACCTCCTCCTACAGAACCTGCTGCATTATATACAGCTCCTCCATAATCATTCCAAAATGTACCATCTTTTGCTTTAATTCTACCACCATATTTCATTTTACGTTTATCATTTCTTTCTAAATAATCTTTCCAAGATTTATATTTAGACATTACTTGTTCTGTTCTACGAGCACCCCAACGTCTATTACGAGAATCATTACCTTTAGCTTTTTTAGCAGCATATTCTAAACCACCAAAAGTAAAAGTTTTATCTCCTCTAGCAATAGCTGCATCAAATGCTTCATTAAAATTTTTATAAGTTTTAGAGGTATTATTATTTACAGCATCTTGTTTTGCCTGCTGCGTAGTAACTTGTTTTTTAGAAGTAATATTAGAATGTTGCTTTGTTTGTTTAATAGTATCATTTTTAATACTATCTTGTTGTATTTGTTGAGATTGTTTATAACTGTCAATATAAGGATGTGCTAAATTATTATTAACAGGAATATTATTAGAATTATTAAGTTCTTGCGTTTGATTATATATACTATTATATACACTATTAAGTAAATATCCTCCTATACCTGTACCTAATAAGCCTAATCCTCCACGAATAGCATTTTTACCATCTTTATCTATAGTTCTTAAACTAATTCTAGTATTATTAGATATAGTAGGATTTACTCTATTATAAGCGTCACTAGTTACTCCTGCTTCTTGCCATTCTCTTGCAGCTTCGTTCCATTGAGCTTTATTACGTCTTAATTCTCGTCTATTTTTAGCTTTTTGTATTATATTAGATAAAGCCTTTTCAGCTTTTTCAACTTTACTTTTAATTGGTCTAAGTAAAAGTCCACTATTAGCTGCAATTGTTCTAGCTGCCTCGGTTGCACCTTTAGTTACATCAGCAGCTGCTTGTGCTATACGTTCATTTTCAGGTGTCATTATTTCACCTGTTCTAATACCTTGTCTAACTTTTACTAAATATCTAAGGTCACTAGGCATTTTAGTTTTAGTTATAAGACCAAAATTAGAACCAGCATTTTTAAATACATTAGTAGCTTCATTATCAAATAAAGTAGGTTGTACATCTTTAAGTTTATCACTTATATTAGCTAAATATTCTATAGCTTTTTTATTTTTAGCAGATAATCTACTAGTATTGACAGATTGAATAGGTTTAACCATTTTACTACCTGGTCCACTTAAAATACTAAATAAAGCATTTTCATTATCATTATTAGGAGCATAATCTATAAAATGTTGATTACCATTAGCATCTATGCCATAAATAGGTTGTCTATCATTTCCTTCAACATAATCAGCAAAGCTGTCTAAACTTCCACTTATAAAAGGTACACCTTGACTGAATTCTCTAATACCTCTAGCAATACCTTTTCTAGTAGTAAGTGAATTAATTAAATCTACCCAATCTCCTTTACTTGCTATACTTCTTCTACGGGGGAGCTTACCTCCATCATCAGCTATACCATTCATATTTTTAATATTTTGTTGAATATTAAATGCTTGTTGAGGATGCATACCTTGTTGAACAGCTTTAGTAGGATTAAAACCATTAATACTATGCTTACTAATAAACATAGCATCTTGTGGAGTTACATAAAGTAATTCGCCTTGATTAGTATTTTGGTTTCCTTCACCTTCAACTACACTACCATCATTAAATTTAATACCAACTCCTGATTTATGTTTGCCACCAGAAGTTTTATGATAATGTTCATGGTCATTACCTCTAATTTCATAAAGACCATAGCCATTATTATCTGTTTGAATAGGAAGAACTCCACCTCCATCAGTAACTTTGAAAGGCACGTTAGCTCCCCTGTAGAAGAAATCTGATAATTTACGTTTATTACCAATTCCTCCATTTCTAAGAATTATTTTACCAGCATCAAGTCTACTATTCATATTTTCTTTACCTGCAAGTTCTTGTAAAGTAGTTTGCATTTCTTGTTGTTGGTCTCTCATTAATTTATTTTGTTCTTTACTAAACTGAATATATTCATTTTGTAATTGATTATTATTAGTTGTTTGTTGTTGAATAGCTTGTGCTTGAGCTTTAGCATTAGACTCTATAGCTTTAGCTTGTGTTGAAGCTGATTTATTTTGAGCTGCAACATTAGCAGCAGAAGCGGCAAGAGTTGCAGCTGCCATAATAGCACCATCAGCTCCAGCAAAAGCTTTTCTACGAGGTTTACCACCACATTTTAATCTATATCTCATAATTTATTAGAATAATTAAAATTAATACTTTCAAGTTTAAAATCTTTACCTGCTCTAAATATAAATCTAACTACAAAATATTTGCCTTCAATAAGTGAATTTTCATCATTTCTAAAAGAAGCTTTTGTTCTACCATCATTATAATTATCTAAATATTTAAAAGCATTATTATTATTAATTATATTTCTAAAATAACTTAAACTCCAATAACCTTGATTATATCTAGGTAATTGATATGAATTAGGATTTTTAATAGAATAATCATTAGATTTAATATCAGCATGAATAATATTTGAGCAACATGTATCAGTATAAACCATAATTTGCATAGCAGGAATATCAGTATCTATACTTTCAGCCATATTTTCATATATCATATTAGCAGCTAAAGGAAATACATTTTTAATAATTTTACTATACCATGATATACTATTTAAAGTTTTAATTGTTTCATAATTTACATTATATATAATATCTATAATAGAATCTATATTTGCTACATCTAATGAAATATTATCATAATCTTCACCATCATTTCTATAAACTTTAAATTCTTCTTTATCAAATTTTACACTTCTAGGATATATATCATCTGAATTTTCAATAGTAATACCCATATATCTATTAAAATCAGATTTATCTATTTTGCAAATATTAGTTTCTCTATTATTAAGAAAATAACAATTAACTTTAGTATTAAAAGCTTTAGTAAAATAAAAATCGTGAAGACTTATAAAATTTCTATTATTTTGATTAAGATAAAAACTTAAAGTTACAGGTTTAAGACCATTATTATATTTAAACCATATACAAATAAATATGCGATTATTATAATAGTCATTAGCAAATCTTACATCTTCAACAGGAGCATGATTGAATAAACGTTCTATATTATCACTAAGTTTGATTATTTGACCTTGTCCAGAATACATATAAATAACATTGGAATCTTTATCATAAAAGATATATCCTGTTTCTGTTATTATGCTATTTTGTTTGTTTTGTAATCCTGCATATCCAAAATCTGAACCAAAAACTTCACTAATACCTGTTTGAAAAACATCTGTTTCAGTAGGTTGTATTTCTCCAGTACTACTTTGAAGATTATTACTTCCTGTAAATTTAAACATACTATCTTTAGTATGTACAATTATATTATCACCTATACCTTTAAGATTAGTTATAATACCTCTATTTGTAGGAACATTATAATAATCATCTGGATCAAATTTGAATACATTTATTCTACTTTCATCACTTTCTAATTTACTACTTCTAATAGTATTATCAAATCTTACAACATCATTTTCATTATAAACTGAATATATTTTTTTAGTAGTATTTTTATACATAGAATCTAGTTTATAAACTTCACTAAGTGTAAGACTAGTTAATAATCTCCAAATAATTATTTTAGTAACATCATTTGTTATTTTACCATCACTATTTGTGTTATAATAAGTTTTATTAACTTGAATAGGCTCACTAGATAAACTTAAATAATTAAGATTATAATTAGAATAAATATAAACCTTATTTGTTGTCATAAGGTCAAAATCAGCAATTTTTGCAGTACTGTCATTATATTTACCTAATTCATCTAAACTAATATGAATTGTATTGTTAGTATTATTTAAGTCATTAGTATTTTGTTTTTTCCAAACACTACTACCATCAGAATAATAATTAATACTTCTATTTTTATCTAATGGACTTATTTCACAAATATAACCTTGTAAATCTAAATCGTTATAATTATCAAAATTTATACCATTTATAAAAGGAGTACATTTAATAAGTTTAATATTATCTATTTGACTAAATTCATAGTCTGTAGTAGCATACATTAAACCACTTATATTAGGAGAAGTATTATTTATTTTTATAATACCTCTAGCTCCAAAATATCTACTATAAGTAGAATCACTACTATAATAATAATCTCCAGTTGTATCTTTAATTTCAGTAGTAGTTGTTTCTCCTTCAACATCAAGAATAGTATCTTGATATTTAATATTAATATTTTTATAACCAGGTACAAGTCTAAGGTCTATATCTAAACAGCTACCTTCATAACATGAAACAGTATTTGAGTTTTTTAATGCTTGAACATCATAAATAGTTGCTGAATCAATAGCATTATGAAATATTGAAAAGAAACAAGCTGAATATCCATTAGGAATATTAATATTAGTAAAACTAGGATAAATAATAGTATTGCAACTTGCTTTATATTCTGGAATTATTTCGCCAGCATTATCTCCTCCACAATAATAACCATTAGTTATTTCACCATTATTTTTAACAAAATGTATATAAAATTTATAATGTTGAAAAGGTATTAATGTAGTATAAGGTGTAAGTTTACTAACATTATTATTACTTATTTTATTTTTATAAGCAATAAGATTTATAATAATTTTTTGTTCATAACTTTCTGTAATAGTTTTAAAAGCAGTACCTGTATTATTTATATTATCTATATTTTGAATACCTATATCAGGATTAATTTCTTTATCTATTGTAGTTCCAGGATTATTAACTACAACAGTGTAATTATAATTACGCCAAATTCTTATAGTAAATGTATTTTTTGTAAGATATGAATTATTTACAAAAGTACCATTATCATTTATACCTTTTATAGTATTATAAATAACATCAATTGCTTTATTTATATTAGCATTAGCAGAATATGTTGAAGTAGATACCGTTCTATCATCTATTGATATATAATCTACATCAGTATCAAAATTTATATTACCAATATCTTTATTTTCACCTAATTGTTTTAATCTAGCAATTATATTATTTTGTAAAGTAGAAAGATTATCTCTAGTTAATCTAATATCAGTACTATAAATAGATGTTTTATTTACACTACTATCGTAATAATTATTTTCAGTTTGATTATTACTAGTACTTTCAGATAATATACTAATTATATTATTAATAAGATTTTTTATAATACTATCTTTTTCAGTTCCAGCATAAGCAATAGGAATATCATTAATAGCAGTTATATAAGTTTTATTACCTATTGTAGTATTTGACGTATTCCATTTATCATAACCATTAAATTCTGATTTTTCTTTAATAGTTATATTAACTTTATTAGCTATATTTTGAAATTGTTCATTAAGATTACTTTCTTCATAATTAGAAATATATACTTTATTTTTAAAACTAGTAATATTTCCAACATTATAAATATTATAACTAACTTTAGTTAAATCTGTAACTTCAATTTCTTCTCCATCTTCTGTTTTATAATCAAATTGTATAACTTGTGTATTAATATCAAAATGTTTCCAAGCTCTAGCTACAATAGTATCATCATGTGAACAAATAAAACCAATTTGAAATTTTTTATAATATCTAGTGTTTTCAATATTTAAATGTTCAACATTAAATACAAAACTATTATCTGAATCAGTATGAGTATTTACATATTTAAGTGTACCAAAATTTGTTATTACATTATTAGTATTACCTGTAAAAACTTCTTTACTAGCAGGAAACCAATCAGTATAAAAATTATCTCTAATTTTATATCTTATAAAAAATTGATAAGAACCATTAGGAATAACATAATTAAAAGTGCCACTATAATTTAAATTAGTAATAGGTATTATAGGCATTTGAGTATAAATACTTTCATCATCAGTAGATGAAGCTTTACTAAGATTTATACATTTTAATGGAACTTTTTCATCAGTATCATATTCAGCTATTACTAATATTTTTTCACCAACTATATTATTAAGAATACATCCTTCAATTTTACCATAATGATAACTCCAAGCTGTATCACATGGATAAAATTTATCTTCTTTTTCCTTATAACAAAATATAAAATCATTTGTTTTATAAGTTTCTTTACCTTCTATTGTATATTTAGTTATAGCATTAAATAAACAATAAAATTCATCATTATAAGGAATTACATCAATAATATGTAAAATACTAGGATTACTATTATTAATTTGTTTAAGAACATTTTCTACTATAGTTTTATATTTAGTAGTAATAACTTTTTCATTTTGTGATATAGTTTTATCATTTATAATATTATCAAAATCATTAAGTATTTTATAAATTATAGTTCTATAATCACAAATATCTCCAGCATCATCAATTCCCAAAAAAGGTTTAATGCCATAATCTTTATGTAAACTACCATCAATATCAATACGAATATTTTTAGCAAACACTAAACTATTAGTATCTACTAAATTAGGAGTTTTATTAAGATTCAATTTAGGAACTATATTAGACATAATTTAGTTTCTTGGTATAAAAGTACTATTATAAAAGAAATTATTCCATCCTTTATCTCTATTAAGTTTAATCTTAACAGAAGCAGCTGCTTTAGTTTTAAGAGTATTCCATTGAAGAAAAGGATTTGTAACAGGACTATTACTTTTTAAATCATAAATAGGATGTTTACTACCTCTACTTAAATATTTAAATAAACAATACCAAGCAAGAGCTTCAAGTAATAAACCATCATCATAAATATAAGGAACGTCACAATCATAGTATTCATCATAATATGTAGCTACTTCATAAGATTCTACTATAATATATTCAGTATCAAAATTAAGTTCTATAGTATTATCTTGAATAACATAATTATGATTATTAGTATTAATAATAGTCCCAATTTGCATAAAATTAATACCACTGTTATTAGTAGTATCTATAACAGCAATTTCTTGTGAAGTACTATTTTTAATATTAGTACATCCACAAGAAATATTATCATCTAATTCAGGTATTTCACAACCATTCTTATCATATACTTTAATATCTTTTGTATTTAGTTTACAAGGAAATTGTGCAATTTTATCACTAACTTCAAGTTGTCTACGTTTCTTAATCATAGGTAAACAATTAAGTTGAGATAAAGCATCAATAGTCCAAGCAGCTACTCTAGGAATCCAATCAGATTCACTAATATTAAAATCATTATCAATCTTTCCAATTAATCTTTGGAGAGATAAGTGGTTTTTGATGTTCATTTCTAACAAATTTAATATATAAATCTTTATCTAATTTAAGACACATATAAAGTTTTTTACGAATATCTAAAGGAAGTTTTAAAGCATCGTCAATACTATTAACCATTTTAAGCCAATCATCATAACCTTGATGTTTAAGATTGCTACCTACATAAACAGCACTTGTAAATCTAAGACTAGAACGACCTTTTATTGTACTTCCAATAATAGGTATTTCATAACAACAATTATCATTTTTAAATACTCGTTTATCTTCTGCTTTATATTCAATACCTTTAGCTGCACACCAATCAGCTTCTTCTTTATTCCAAATCTTTTTACCAGCAGCTTTAAGTTCTTGTTCTCTTTTTTTAGTAGCATTAAAATCAAGCATAGGTCTTTGTTTATCAATAATACATCTATTAATACAAAGCCAACCTAAATTACCTTCAAGAACATAACCTGCTCCTTCTTTAATCATTTTTTCATGAACTTTAGTATAAAATACTCTAAGAATATTAGTAAAGTCTTTAAGACTAAGTCCTTCTATTTTATTACAAACATCAAGTCCTTCTTCATATTCTTTAAGTTCTTTTTGTTTAGTAGAAAGTTTAACAAGATTATAAAGTTCTCCAGTAAGTTCATAATTATTATTACGATTTAAATATAAACCTTTAGCCATTTTATTAAACTTACCTGTAGTATATCGTTTATTAACAAATTCATCATAATCCATAAGATTAATATTGAATTTATTTTTATATACATCTAGATTATTTTTAATATCTTCAGTATCAACATCTATTTCAGTTTTAAGTTTATCTATAATTTGAAGAGTATCTTCTTTGATATTAGCATAATCTCGTCTCATACATTTATAATAGGTTTTAATACCTATTGGAGCTTCTTTTATTCCCATAATTTAACCATTAAATTTTACAGTATTTGGAATTTCATTAGTTTCTCTAATTGTATTTAATAAATCTCTTTTATAAATAATATCTTTAATTTGACCAATCATATCTTCGCTTAAAAGCCATTCATTATCATCTGTCAAAACTTTCATACCATCAACTTCATTATTCATAAGTTCTATTTCTGTTGGATGTTCAAATACAGATTCAATACAGATATTATTAAGAACAAAAGGTTTACCTTCTGGTGGAAATATATAAATATAACCATTTATATAATCATAACAAGGCATATTACAAAGTCCAGGAACACTATTTCTAAATCTAGCAGAAGTTTCTTTAATAAAAGGAAATTCTTTATTAGTTCTATAACCTACACTACTAACTCTATCAAATGGTAAATTATTAGTCAATCTTACAGGACGTGGAACTTTTTGTACAGTACGTTTAACTTTATCATGCCAATCATAATCATCTGGAAGTTCTACATCTCCATCTAAAAATTCAGTCAAACTAACTTTAAATTGTTGTGTCAAGCCTTTATCAATATAACCATGATTTTCATAACTTCGTCGAATTATTTCACTACGAGTATGAATAATAAGAGTTTTAATATTTTCTCTAAGAGCTTTATTATTAGGCTGTTTAAGAGAATGTGCAAACTCTGATACAAGCATTGCAATACTAGCCATACTATTACTTTTATTATTAAGTTTATTATTACTATATTCTTCTACAGGGGAGCTGATTAATCTAACTTGGATAGTCAATTTTATCTGATACCTACTATATTTTATGCCTGTGGCTTTTTAGTATTTAAGTAAATAGATTAATCATTTATTAATAAATAGTCTTTTATACACAAAAATAAAATATTAAATTATTTAATATCATTATCTTTATTATAACCAATATTAAATTTATTACAAAGAGGTTTAAATATCCAAGACCAAGAAACAGGTGCAAGAATAATACTATTAAAAATAGTTTTAATATCATTACCTGTAAGATAATAAACAATAGCTACTATAATACTAACAATGCTAAATGCTAAACGCTTTTGCCAAGTATTAATATTATAAGATTCAATACTATTATCCCATCTTTTAATTACAAGATAAGTTAAAATATTTACTACTACACAATATGTTATATCAAAACTTTGAATAGTAGTATTAATTGCATTACTAATTGCTTCTTCAAACATATTAATATTAAGTTTAGTTACACTTATAAAAATACAATCTTTACTATTTATATTTTGAGAATTGAACAAAATTAACTATAACATTTAAAAATAAAATAATAGCAATAGTAATAATATAATCATTATTACTATTGCTATTATAATTATTAAGAATATTATTTATTTAAATGTATTCTTCCCAATCAATAGGAATACCTTTTCTACACATATCAGCATACCAACGATTAAATACTATACCATCGTAAGCATCTACATCATCAATAACATCTTTAATATATAATCCAAGATGTTGCTCATCTATAATACTACTATGAAAGAAATCAGCTTTACACATATTAGCTACATAAATATAATCATAAAGCTCATTATTATTTATAGTAATATTATAATTATGAAGAATATTATCTATTTCTTCTTTAGTAAAAGGTTGTAGTTTGACTAGCTCCCCTGTAGAAGAATCTGCATACTTCATTTTACTTATTGCATAATCACATAGTTTATGATTAAAATGTCTACCATTATATTTAAGATAATTAACCATATCTTCAGGTAGAGTATCATATATATCAAGACTATCTCTTTTCATAATAGTATTTTAATTGTTAATATCTAGACCATTTAGATTTACGACGAGGTTCTCTTTCATCTTCATCATAATTTCTATCTCTTCGATATTTATATTCATCATGATATTTATCTTCTCTAAAATCTTTATCTTCTTCACAATGTTCTATACATTCTGCTATATCTTTAATTGTTTCTACAACATTATAAAGTTTATTAAGCATATCATTAGATTTTTCTTCTGTTATAATCATTTTCATAGTATTATAATTTAAATATTAAGAAATTGGAGAAACAACTCTTATAACATTAAGTTGTTTATCAAAATAAACTTGAAATGTAAGAGTATTATTAATATTAGCTACTGTTATTGCTGTACCTGTTGTATCAGTAAGAGGAAGAGTTTGTCCATTGACTGATATAATAAGTGGTAAAGTAGTTGTTGTTCCACTAGGAATAACAGAGTTAAAATTAATAATAATAATACCTTTTTGACCAAGAAATCGAAAAATATGATTTGGAAGAGTAATACTAACATTACTCGTATCAATTTTTGGAGTAGTAGTAACTACTGGTATACCAGCTCTGTTACCAATTTGTACGTTTCCATTCATAGTTTTTAAATTATTAAAACCAAAACCCATTATTACAATTACAACCACAATTATTTCCGTAATTTGGCATAACTGTTAAATTGGGATATTGTACAGCAATAGTATTAGGTTGACTAGCTTTAATTGCATTAAGTTCATCAAGAATAGGTTTGAGTTCTGCAGCACGTTCAGCTCTACTATTAGCAGCTGTAAGTTGAGCAGTAAGAGTATTAATTTTATCTTGCTGAACATTAGCTTCCATATTAGCAAGTTTATCAATAATAGTCTGAGTTTGGTTCTTCATACTATTTTGAATAGCACAAGTTTGTTGAGCAGTTTCATAAGCTACAGAAGAAAAACCTCTTTCAAGTCCTGTATTAACAGTATTAATACCATTAGTAATAGTAGCGGTATTTTGCATATCGCGAAGTTGACCATCATAACCCATTTGAGTTACAAGAAGTTTATTATCACAACAACATTGTGCAAATTGCTGAGCAAGACTCATATTACCTTGCTGAATAGCATTAATAACTTGTTGACCTGTAAGACCTACTTGATTACCTACATTACAAATAGCTTGTTGAACAGAATTAATAGCATTCTTAACAGAATTAATATCACAATTAAGATTAGTAGCTAAATTTCTAATTGCATCACCATTACCGTTAATAGCTTGCATTAACATATCACGTTCAGCAGTACTACCTAAATTATCATTCCCATACATACCATTTCTACCCCAAAGAAATAACATAAATATAAGCCAAATCCAATTACCATTACCAAAACCACCATTATTCATCATAGCCATAAGACTAGCAGGGTCAAAATTAGTTCCATGATTACCATTACCATCAGGAAACATAAAAACTTTAGAATCACTCATAACTTTTTAATTAATAAAATTAATAATATTGATTACATACTTTATCTAGATTAAGTATAATACAAAGTTAAGAATGATTTTTAATATAATAAAAAAGATGTCAACTAGATTATTATCTAATTGACATCTAATAATTAGTATAAAATAAAATAGAATGTTTATTTTTTATTTTCTTCTTCTTTATCTTTTTCTACTTCAATAGTAGCTTCAGCCATAGCTATTCTATAAGCTCTAGAAGTTTTAAAAAGATTATCAGAAAGTTTTTCTAAATATCTAATTGCAGGAATAGTTCTATTAAGAAATTTAGCAGCAGTTGTAACTGAATAACCAGAATGAAGAATAAGACATATTAGAACACATCTTGTCATAACAACATTTTCTACTCTAGTTTTACCAAGAATATCTTCTTTAGTAATAGAATAACTTCCATCTTTATTAGTAGTAGCACAACATTGTATCGCAATATCTAATAGTCTATATAATTCACTTTCTTTGTTATTCATAATATACCATTTAAAGTTTTAATATCATTAGCATATTCTTTAGCTTCTTTTCTCCATTGTTGCATATCTTCAAATTCTTTTTTAGCTTTATCATTAGTAGGGTCTAAAAGATAATTATTAACAACAGATTGCATAACATCATTTGGATATTTAGCAGTAACTATAGCATTAACTTCTGAATCATAATCATCAACTCCTAATGGCATTTCAATAGAATAATATCTATAAGCATAACATTGCTTAAAATAATCATCATATTCTAGACCTAATTGTTTAGCAAGAGTTTCTAAATCATCATCAGTAAGTTTTTCTTGTTTAAAATTAAGATAAGTTTTACGAAGACCTCTTTCAAGATAATATTGTCTTTTTGATTGAGGTTCTGCTTGATAAGTATATTCAATCATAAGTTTATTATTTATGTGAGCAAATATAATATGTTTTATAGAAATTGCAAAATTTTAATCAATAATTTTATAATCTCCTTGATATATTATTCTATTATTAAAATATCCAGGATAAGCATCATATATTGAATTTAGAGAAAATCCTGTTGTTTCTAATATTCTACCTTCATATATATAGTTTGAATTATTAATTTTAGATATTAATGTATATTTAATATCATTATTATTTGCTATATTACTTACTTCTTTAGGCATTATAAGATTATTATCAAATCTAAATTTTTTTAAATATAAAGATTGTAATGAACTTGTTAATGTAGTATTTGTAATTATATTACTAGTATCATAATTGTATAATACATTATCATTAATATCTGTAATGCTTATATTATTACCATCATTATATTGCATTCTTATATTATCTAAATTACATTCTGTATTTGACCTAGCTTGTACAATATCTTCTAATCCTAAAAAAGTATTAATACTAGGTTTGATTATATCTTTATGAATAGATTCATTACTTGCTATTCCTATATTAGAACTAATATTAGTCATAGTACCATTACTATTAAATACTTTTCTAAAAGTTAATGTACCATATGCTCCCCAAAAAATAAAAGTAATAATATCATATACTTCTTTAGTCATTAATCTAAAACCTTTACCTTTGTTTCTACTAGCATTTTTAGCGGAATATATACTTAAACCTCTTCTAGCTATATAAGTATTACTATTATTAGACCTGTTATAACCATTTATACTATGTAATATACCATTAGTATCACTAGGATGTGATATATTCGCAGTTTGAACAACACCATCAATAGTATATACACTATTATAAGTTCCTATTAAAGGTATATTATTAATATTAGTATAATTATTTTTTGGAATATTACTAAAATCTATTCTATACAAATCTTCTTCTATTTCTTTAATATTGATATAAAAATCAGGAAGTTTAATAAAAACATCATAATCAAAATTATTTACTAAATTTGAAACATCTGTACCATCTTTTAATTTAGTAAGGTCATTATCTTGTAATTCTTGTATATTTAATATATTATTATTTTTATTATAAGTACCTATAAATGCTTTATTATTATTTCTAATCCATGTAATTATATCATTATTATTACCAAAATGTCCTGTTAATTCAATATTATTATTATTTAAATATCTTTGGTCTATATAATAATAACTAGTTTCATAAAGATAAAAATTACCTATATTGCTATAATTATTATCTAAAGTACATTTAACAGTAATATATTTATCAGAATATTTTAAATCATCTTCCCAAAGTTTAAATACAGTAATAACTCCTGTTTTACTATTTATAGTACAATAATTAGACCAATCTCCATAAGTTTCATCAGGAACTATTTCCCATTTAACAGAAGTAAAATCATTACCTGCTGATGTAATTTTACATTCGGTATTAATACCTAAATCTCGTATTCTATAAGGAACAGAAATACTACAAGTAATGGTTTTAACTTTAGTATAATCTACATATAAAGCATTATCAATATTATCTATATTACCCCATACATTAAGCATTTTAGCTTTAGTATTTCCATCAATAATATCTATAATAGATATAGTACCTGTAATATTACTAGTAGTAGCGTTAAGTAAAATATTAAATAAATCTAAACTTAAATTATTCCAATTAATATTATTAATAGTAACTGTAGTTAAATTTCTAAGACCTTTATTATAAAGATTATTAAAAATATTATAACTATTTTGAATATTAATTAAACTTAAACTATGAAGTTTATCTACTGCATCTATTTCAAAAGTAGTAAGATTTGGTAAATTAGTTAAATTAAGTTCATTAATATTAGAACCTAAATGTAATGTAGTTAAACTATAAGATTCAGGAAGTACTACACTAGTATTACTTGAACCAGCTAAATTAACATCGTTAATTGCAATACATGAATTTAAATCTACTGCACCATTTAAACTAGCTACATTAGTAAGATGCATTTCTTGTAATATAGGAGTATTAAATACTATATTAGCAGGAGTAAATATTTTAGAACTACCATCAGTATTAAATGATGTAAGTCTTTGTGCATTTAATGTAAGTCTAGAAGTAGCAGCAATAGGTATATCAGCAAGAGAACCAATATTACTATAATAATCTACATAACAAAGATAAATGTCTTTATCAGCTGCTCCTTGAATACTAATAGTACAAGATTCACCAGGGAGTAATCTAGTTCTTTCATTATTCATTACAGCTTCTGAACGAATAACTGGATAAATAGCTTGTGCAGCAGTTACAGTAAATTTAACTAAAGCAGCTTTAGGAATACGAAAACTAAATGAACCTTTATAAGGAGCATTAGTGTAATCATTAGCTCTACTATAAGAACTAAGATAAATCATTCGTTTAGTCCAATATTGAAGTTCTGCAAGATAGTGATTACCTAAACTTTGAGAAAGAGGGTCAGTATCACTTGAATATTTACCATTTTTCATAGCTACAGAAGCATCTTCGTAACAAAGTCTAGCTTGCTCATTATAACTACTAGCAGGAAAATAATCACTAATATCAAAGAAATATTTTTGCATAGCAGCTATAGGACTTCCATAAAGAGTAAGCATAGCATTGAGAATACCTTGTACTTTATCTCTAAGAGCTACAGTTCTAGCTTGTTCAAGTAAACAATATCTAACATTAATTTCACTATTAAAATATGTAGCATCACCTGTTTTAGAGAACTCCCCTGTAGAAGAATCATATTTATCATGTTCTTCAACCCAATAAGGTTTAGTACTTTTACCTACATTATCAAGGTCTCCACTAGTATCATTATCATCAGAATCTGTAGTAATCTTACCATTAATATCAAGTCTTTCATAAGTATTCTTACACCAGTTATCACTAAGAGCTGCAATTTTTCTAAAAGCTTGGTCATAACAACAGTCATCTTCATTATAATAATTACTAGAATTACCAATAGTATTACCATTAGCATAATTATAAAGACGAGCTTCTACGAATTGAGCAGTAATATTTTCAATAGAATCATTTTTATTAATATTTATACCATTCTTAGTATTATACCAAGGATTACATTGGTCATAAATATTAAGTACAGCATAACCATCAGAAGTAGAAGAATCTTTAGTTATACCTGCATTAACCCAACTACTGGTAATATAATCCCATCTATACAAATCAAACATAGCTGCATTACTATTAGCAGCATAAATCCAATATTGATATTGAATATTGAGATTAACAGTTTTCTTTAACTCATCTATAGTACCTCTAAAACATTTAATCCAAGGAGAATGAAGATAATCATTATTATAAGCTCTTCTAAAGAATTTAATAGTATTACCTTCATTACATTTATAAAAATTAGTAGTATCTGTTGGGTCATTACTATCAAATTCAGTATCTTCAGTTTCTTGCCAAAGATTACTATTTCCTTCTACAGGGGAGAAACCTTTAGGAATTTCATATTCAGTTTTAAGACCTTCATCATAAACATTAGTAGGAGATTTATCTACATCAAGTTGTGCAGCCCAGTTACCACTATTTTTATAAACAAGAGTTTCATTTAATCTATCAGCATCATCATTACGATTAAGATAATAGAATATTTCATCTTTTATCCAAGGAATAAGTCTCATTGGAAGAGGTTCTCCGTTAGCACTTCCTTCAAGACATGTAGCCCATTTTTTATTATTATAATATTCAGATTTAGCATTAAGTCCAAATGTATATTTATCATATTTAGCTGGTCCAAATGTCATTTGAGAACTAAATATAGGATCAGTTGCACCACCTTTGAAAAATAACATAGGAAGTTGTGTTGTACTCTTACGAGTATGTTCATAACCACTTTGTTTATTAGTAGCACTTTCACCTACAACTTCCCAATATAAATCAGAATACATGTTACACCAACCAATCTTATGGGTTTGCATACTACTAGCCCAATTAAGTTTAGCTACATGTTTAACTGCTTTAATATCTGCTCTATTAGAATTACCATTAGGATATATCATATAAGCATCACTACCTATAGCTTCTTCATCAAGAATCCATTTATTTTCATCTTTAGAATCCATGACATATCTTCTAGTATTATCAGTAGGAGACCAACTAATATTCCATTTCCAATAAGTCTTAGAACTAGTTCCTTGACCTTTTTGTTTCATATTAGTAAGTCTTTGACAATATTTAGGAATAGGTTTTTTATTACTATCATAAACAATCATTTCAAGAGTTCCTTTTGGTAATCCTGAATCTTGATTAGCATAAGAAGGAATCCAATGGTCTTCATCAACTTCTATTGCTTTAGTAGGAATACCTCCTGTATCTTCTTCTGTTGTAGTACCAACATACCATCTAAGAGTATTAATACCATTAGCTTTAACCTTATCATATTTAATAAGATTACTTTCAAATATATCATTTTTAGCTCTATAAGCTTTCTTTTCTTCAATAGTATTAAGACTAGCTACATAATTTTGTTCAATATCAGTAGTAGATAATTGATGTTTATAAACTTTAATTTCATAAATATCAATATCAGCACCTTCACTACCAATAGTTATATATTTGGCTTCTTCGGTATTTGCTGTAAAACTTTCACCATCTTCATAAAGAAATTCTCTTTGAATTACATTATTTTGAAAAAATCTAACATAATTTCTACCACGTTCTGCAAGATTACTAACAATATTAATTGTTTCATGTATTCTAACATCTTCTACTCCTTGAATATCTTGAAGTGTAATAGTTTTATTTTTACTAGTACATAAATAAGATTTAAGAGGAAGTTTTTCATAACCATGAATAATACCATTAGAATCTCTAGTACCAATTTGTATAATAGGTAAAGATTCAGCATTATAACTACGAATATTTCTAATCTTATAATCAATATCTATAGTAACATTGCTACTAGATGTTGAAGGTCTGAAATCAGAAAATACATCATACCCTCTAATAATAAGTTTTCTACCAGCAGGTATTCTAAGTATTGATACATTATTATCATCTTTAATCCAACCGTCATTATTAAAACCAAAATTTTCAAATGATGATGCAACTACATTATTATTAACTGCATTATATAATACATTTTTAGTAGTTTCATTATTTGAACGAACTCTAGGATTAAGATAAAAATCAGTAGAAAGAAGAGGTACTGGACCATAAGAAATACTAGCATCTATTGTAATAGTTCTAGTAGACAATAGTGTCCATACACTATCAATACTATTCCAAATGTAAAATCTAATATAAGCAGGAAATATTCCTGAATCATCTATTTCAAGTTGACCATTATAATCATATTGTTCTCCTATTTTAATATTGTTAAGTTCTTGACTTGTAAGGACTGTATCACCTTTAGCAAATTCAATTTTAATATTTACATAAGTATCAGTAGTAGTCTTAGGTAATATAGCATATTTAAATATAGGAGTAGTATATACATAAGGTTGAATAGTATTAACAAGATTTTGAATAACTATATTACTTGTACTAGATTCGCCTATTTTATAATATACTTCATTTTTAATAATATCTGTTCTAGTAGTAGAATCATCATGAAGACAAATATATGCTTCAATAGTATGAACGCCATCTGTTAACCAAGTACTATAGTCAGTAGGAAGATTATAAATATAAATATTTTCACCAGTATAAGTTTTAGTACCAATATTAACAGTAATAGGATCGTAAGTATCAATTTTAATTACTAAATCTTTATTAATACCTCCACCATCAATATAATATTTAAGTCTAAGAGTTTCATATCCAGCTTCAGGTTGTTGCCACGAATAACTACCAGCAGTAGTTAAAGAAAGAGAAGCTTTAGCAACTTGTGAAAGAATTTTTGTACCAACTTTATTAGTTTCATTACCTGTAGCTCTTACTCTAATTTCATAAGTACCGTTACTAAGTTTATCATATAAATTAATAGTAAGAGGATATGATGTAGTTGAATAACTTTGAGTATCTACATTATTAATTTCTTGAATATCAGTCCAAGTACTACTAGACCCTGCTATTCTATAAGAAACTATTACAGTTACTTGTTCAAGAGTATCTCTTTTTTCAAGAGTAACAGAATTAGTTTCAACAGATGTAATTCTAACATGAATATCTAAGGCTCCATCTTTAGCTACTATAATAGGTTTATTTTCTTCTTGAATACTAACATTAACAGCAGTCATTAAAGTAGTACTCTCTCTAATCATAAGTTTAGCTTGAACTTTAATAAGTTCAATTTTAGTATTATCTTTATCAAAAGTTACTTTATCTTCTTTAGATGCAAAACCACATAAAGAATAATAGCCATCACTTGCTAAATCATAAAAACCATAAGCAGCAATAGTATTATCTTTAATCCATTTTTGAACATCAAGACCATTAAATGGTAAATTATCAGATGTAGCTTCAAAAGGATTATCTATAATTCTAACAATAGTATTATCTTTTTTAATTTCTACATTTTTACCTTTACCAAACCAATCTTGTTTAATACTTGTAAGAGTATCTTTAGTTATTTTTTGCGCCATATTTATATATTTATTTAATTAATTTTCCCAAGGGTCATTATTACTCCAAGGTTTAGTATTATCCCAAATTTTAGTATAACAATTAAGTATAGAACTCCAAATAGTTCTTACTCCTCTATAAATAGTAATAATAGATTTATTACCTTTATATATACTAATTACTTCTTTTAAACCTTTATAAAGCATATCTTAATCTTCATAAATATAATAATTAACATTCTCTTTTACAGTCCCTTGATTAACCAAGGCATTAAATTCGTCCTCCGTAAGATATACTGCACTATCGTCGATAGCCTTAAACTTTTCATAAAGAGTATCTGATGAAACAATATGATCACTATTTCCTTTAGTAGGTTCAGCATCCCAAACTATACCTTGAACTTGAATAACTTTATTATCTATAAGATTTTTAAGTAATCTACCTTGATTTGCAGATAAAGGTTTAGTTTTATCTGTAGATTGAAGATTATCTTGAACATCTTTAAGTTTTGTAATTAAATTAGTAAGTTCTTTATTAATTTCATCTTGATGTTGATTTAAACTTTTATCAAAAGTATCATCAGTATAAATAAGTTTTTTATTTTCTCTACTAGATACTAAAGTATTACTATAACGTTGCTCCATAATTTATTCTTTTTGTTTAACTTTATAAGTACTAGTACCTGCACTCAAAGCATCTGTATGATAATAATATAAATTACCTATAACATCTTTATTTAAATCTACAGGAAAATTACTTTCAGTAAATTCAAGTTCTACATCTGAAACAAACCAAATATATTTATTAGTTTCATCTGGATGTACAGTTATAGTTTCATTTATAATATTAAGTTCTTTTTTAGTTAATACTTCAATATTTACATTAGTATAATCAGAAGTATTTAACCAACCATAATATAAAACATGAGCACTAACTGTAGACATATCTAAAGTTTTAACTACTTCTTTACCATCAATTATCATACTAATTATAACTTTATATGTACCATCAGATTGAATTTCATAAGCACATCTAGGTTCAATATCCTTAAAATCTAATATTTTAATTTTGTCTCTGTTGGCATAAATTTCTAATTGCTTATCAATATACTCTAAAAATAAATTAGCCTTTCTATAGTCTTTTATTGTATAAGCAGCCAAAGCGGATTGAAACAAGTTCCAACAAGTAAACACATTATGCCCTTTATTAGAACAATTATAATTGCAATCATCAATTATATTTTTACCTTCAACACTAAGTAGATATAGAAGTTTATAATAAGTATTAATCCAATCTTTAGGTATTGTAAGATATATTAGATTGTTATTTACTATTTGATTATTCATAATATAATAAGATTATTATAAAAACTATCAATAAGTTCCACACTTTCATCACATACTGGAGATAAGTGTCTAACTATATTTGTAAGAATTGTATTATAATTTAATTTAGTTAACTTCTTAGTATTAACTAAATAACCTTGAAAAGTCAAAGTTATAATAGTATTAACACTATTAACTTTAAACCTTTCAAGGCTATCTATAAGTTTATCATTATTCATAAGAACATCTTATTAATGATTAAAAATTTTATTACTTGTATATATAGAATATTCTTCAGATATAATTGTAAGTTTATTATTAAGTTGGCGTATTCTATCTAATGCAGAATTACCATTAAATATAACTTGAAGACATTCTTGTGTAATAGAGTCTATCCATTCTTCTTTTATTTTAGTAGCAACATTAACTGTATCATGTTCATAAGCTGAAAAAATAGAATAAACTTTATAATATTCAGTACTAATAGTTTTATATAAATTTTCTTTAATTATATCTTTATTATGTTCAACATTGTTATGAATAATAACATCAATACAATAAGAAATAATACTAGCTTTAAAACTATTAAATGTAGTTGTAATTATATTATTTATTCTATTTACTTCTTTAGTTTCAGCATCTTGAAAAGTTTTATCAAGTACTTGATTAAGTTTAACTACATTCTCACTAATTTGTTTAATAGCATTAGCCATTTCATATAATGGCTTACTTTTATTTTTAGCTTTAAAATAATCTACAATTTTAATAATAATAGTATAAATAATAAAAACACCACTACTAATTAAAACTGTAATATAAGATGAATTTTTAACTGCATTACTTATAATATTATTTACTGCTTGTAAATCATCCATCTTTAAATAAATTAAGGTTCAAGAGTTTCTTCTCCCTCCCCCGTAGAAGAAATCTTGAACCTTATTAGAAGTAATTAATTACTCTTCTGTACTAAGTGCAAGAATTTTATCAAGTTTAGCTACAAGACCTGTAGATGCAGTATCATTTGCAGTATTCTTAGGAACTGCAATATGAACAGTTTGCCAAACTTGTTCATCACGTTGCTTAGCAGCTTCACGACCTACTTTAAATCTAAGAGTATAAACATAATAAGGGTCAGTACCAACAGCTTCTGGGAAATTAGGATAGATTTCTTTACCTTCATCAGCAAGATATTCAACACCTTTGTCAGCTGCACAAGCAAGAGCTAATTCTGCAATATCAGCAGGTTGACCTACTGATTTCTTATAAGCAGTTGCAATATTAGTTGCTACATTAGAAAGATTATCAACTAATTTTACTTCAAAATCCTGTTCATTTGTACCTGTAAGAGTTACAGTAGCACCAGAAGCAGTAGCTTTAACACCATGAACTGAATTATTTGCATTAATAGCACTAACTAAATTACCTGCTTCAGTAGCAGCAGTAGTAGTTTTTGCTACTACATCAGAAGTCCAATTAGACCTTTCATTAAATACTACTCCTTTTTTAACAATAATTACTGTATATTCTTTACCAACAACAGGAGTTGGGAAAGTAAAAGTAACTACTTTATTAGCCCCAGTAGTAGGAGCTGCTTTATTAACCATCAAAGACTTAATATCTACTTCAGGAATAATAAAAGGTAAAAGATTAGTACCACGGCCTAAAGCAATACTAAAATTATTAGTTGGAGCATCTGCTAAAAAAGCAGACATATTATCAAGTTGAAAAAAAGCAATACTACCTTTAGCTAAAGTAGATAAATCAGTAGGTTTAGTAACACCACTATTAATATTTGAATTGCTTACAATTAAAAGCTGTTTCATATTATTTTATTTATTTATTGTTGTTGAGTTTGAGGTTGATAACCATCATTACGATAATTATTTCTTACATTTTCTTGTTGTTGAGTTTGAGCACTAGATTGAGCTGTACTCAAAGCACCACTTACAGAAATACGATATAAATCAACTGCATGCTTTAGAATATCAACGTGCATATATTCAGGTAAATCACAATCAATATTTGTACCCCCAACATCTGCAAGATATGCTACTTTAGCAGGTTTTCCAATATAACTAATTCTTAAATTATTAGGAGTTAGATTTTGTGGAAGATTATCATTTATTATATCATTAATATATAAATGAATTGTACCATTATAAATAACAGCAATAGGAGTTCTTACTCTAGGTTTTAAAATAAAATCATTAAGAGTATCTGCAAGAAATGCATCATCTATAAGTCTAACAGGAAAGTAATTAGTAATTTTATTAGTTTGTGTTTTATAATTAATAGATAAATCTACTAAATATAAATAATCAAGAGCTTTTCCAGGTGTTTCATCTATATCTGTAATATTTGCTGTAATATTATAAATAGTATCAATATTACCTTTAACAAATGGCTCATCACCATTATCAGGATCTGCTATAACTTCACATACTTTATATAAACTTCTAAGAGCATTAATTTGACCAATTTTAGAGTTATCAGTAATAACTCTATCATTGGTCACTCCTATATTTTGTGTAATAATTTGATTAATCGTATCTGTAATACTCGTATTGATTAACAAGTCAATTTGCTCCGGAAGAATAGCTCTAACGTTTTGCATACCCATTTGTTGAGCATATTGACGAAACCATACGTGCATTTCAGTAATAGTCATATCAGTATCAATTAAAACATTTTTAATTTATTTTCATAAACAGTACGAATATCTTTATTTGTAGGATTATTAAAATAAGCTACTGCTTCATTAATATTACTACCAATAAATGTACCATCTGCACTACTAATTTGTTGGTTATATTCAGCACGAACAAGTTCACCACGAATAATTAAAGTTTCAATAAATGCTTTAGTGATAAGATTCTTATCATTATAATATTTATTAAATTTATCAGGACTACTATTTACAAAATCCATAATAGTGGCAACCTTTTCACTTCTTTCTTTAAGAAGAGCTTCATTAACATTTCCGTTACGAGAAGAAACAATTGCAATATAAACAGCGTTAAGTTTTTCTTCAGAACCATTAAGTTCGAGGAAGTTACGCATAGCTTTAACTTTTTCTTCAGTAAGTTTCTTCTTCTTTTCAGCTTCTTTAGCTTCATCTTTAATGTAAAAACGAAGACTAGTATCTGAATTAATAAGAGCTGTATCTTTAGCTACATCTTTATAAAGAAGACAATGACGATAAATAATATATTGTTCTAAATTAAGAGGTCGACCATATTTATACTTTTCAGATTCAAGAGCATTAAGTGCATCAACACGTTTTTTAATAGCATCTTTAATTGCACTAATATTAGCTCTATCTACTTTAGCATATTCTGCATCAATAGCATCTTCACGTTTCTTAAAATCTAAATAATCCTTCTTAGTATTATAAATAAATGAAATATCAAGATTTGCATCATTATCATTTACTGTAAATTTAATATTACTAAGCCAAGCTTTAACACGAGTAATAAATTCAGGATTATTAGGAGAAAGACCTATAAGTGCAGGAAAATATGCTTCGACTTCACCTTTATTAGAAGAAAGAACTCTACAAGATGTAATAGAACTACCAATAGTTTCTTTACGTTGTCCAAGAACTTTTAAATTAACTTTACGATAATTAGAATAGTTATGAACGAGACTGATTGTAATAATTCTTTTATCAATATATTCTTTATTCAAATCATTATCATCTTCTTCAAAAGCTGATACCTTAGTAGTAGTATTATTAACCTTTACTGAATTATCCTTATTAGGTATATTTAAATCCATAGTTTTAATATTTTAATCATTAATTATTAAAGGACACACTTTAATTGGAACATCTTTGTTGCATTATTAACTTGTAAACCATAACTATTCTTAATTTCATAACGAGACATATCAATCTCAGTAGAAATAGAATTAGTAGGAACAGCACCCCATGCAGCAGGAATATCAGTAAGACCCTTTAAAACACCACACTTATAAATTTGATTCTTCTGACGAACTTTACGAACATTACGAACACCTTGATAAGTAGACATATCAATTAAGAAAGCCTGATGTGAAGTAATAGGACGACCAGAACGAGGATGAATCATACCATTAGATTTAGCATTTTCTGCAAGAGTACCATGATCTAAGAAAGGAAGATGCTGTACAGTAATAACATGACCATCAACAGTCTTATAACGACGGAAATACTTACCATAAGAAAGACCACCATTATAATCTTCAATCATCTTATCACCAAGAGGAGTAGCAAAACCTTCACTACGTGCATCATCACGCATAGCTTTATCAAAGTCTTCCATGAAACCTTTACCACCCATCAATACAACTTCCATCGAACCAGTATCAGTATCTTTATCAAGAACATCACCAATAGTACGTTCAATCTTATTCAAAGTAAGAACTTCGCCATAAGTATCATAATTAGATTCTCGACAAATCTGCATCATACCTGCTGTATGAGGAATAGGCTGACCATTATCGGGATCAACAAGTGAAATTTCACCATTAACATCACGATTATATTCAGCAAGCCAAAGTCGTTCTTCATCCATAATACGACAAGTAATATCATGCTGACGCATTTCTTCGTTAATCCAAAGATTAGTATGACCACCACCCTTAGTTTGGAACTCATACGTAACTACTACATTAGAAATATTACCAGCAATTTCCTTACTATATCTATGGAACTCAAGTTGACTAGTCATCTTACCTGGCCCCATAACATTAGAACGATTACCTTTAGAATAACTCTCACTGATAGTAGGAGCACTCATTGACCAATACTTACCTGTTTTAAGATTATCAACATCAACATAAGCATTAGGATTAGGATTAGTCAACTTCAATCTATAAAGATAACCACCATGAGCACCTTCACCAAGGTCTTTCATAATACGAACCTGAGTCACACCATCAGGAGCAATTAAACCATACTGTTCAATAAGCCAATGGGTTTTAAACTCAACTTCAAAGAAAGAACCACCTTTACCAGGAGTAGTATTACTTGAATCAAACCACAGAACATAATCATTAAACTTCATACGACCCATAGTTTTCCAAGTCCACTGAATAGTATTAATATCAACTACACCAGCATTACCCTGACCTTCAGTTAAAAATGTAAGAGGAAATCTATCATCATCCATACCATAAGTATAAGTAAGAATGTTGTTAATTTCCTCTGGTTTACTAAGCATTAGATGAGCGATAGTTTCTTCATTAGAATAACCACGGTCATCATAATTACCACGAGATACTTCTCTAAGCTTGTACATAATTATATTATTAAAAATTTAAATATTATGAGATTAAAGTATAATATCGTTCATATTAACTTTACCACTTGACTTTTTAACTACTTTGATAGACTTTGCAGTTCTTTGTTCTTTAGATTTAATTTTAAGTTTACGAACATTATCTTCTTTAATTGCCATGTCTACTAAATCTTTATAAGTACCTCCTGTGAACATAAGCCAAGCATCAAGTAATTCACGATTAAGATATTCTTCATCTGTAAGTTTACTTAAATCTCTTTGATATCCAGTAACAATATTACCATCAGCATCTTGTTCTATTGCTTTATTTAGATAATTATAAAAGTCATTAGGAGTATAAACTACTTTTTGACCATTAACTTCTTTAGTAAAACTTTCAGGAAGTTTATATCCTGCAATATTTCTGCCTTCGATAACTTTACTAACATTATTCCAATATTCTTGAACTCTAGCTTGTTCATCTTGTCTTTGTTGAGCAGCTTGAGCTTCAATATTTTGACGAACTTGTTTATCTTTTTCAGCTAATGCAGCAAGTTGAGCTTTAGCTTCATCATAAAGACCTCCACTATCTTTAAGATATTTAATATAATTTTGATTAAGACTTTTATTACCAAACTCTTGTGCAGCCATTCTAATAATAGCTTCTTGTTGATCAATATTATCTTTTTCAACTTCAATTCCACTTCTATCAGGTATATCTCCAAAACCTTGAGGACTTCCTGTTAATTGTACATAATCAGTAAATTCTTTAAGAAGAGGATTATCACTAAATAACTTATTAATAGTTGCTTCACGAATATCATTAGATTTTAAATCAATAACTGAATTAACATAGGATTTAATACCTTCAGCATCATTTGTAAATTCTACAGGATTGCCTTTATCATCAGTTACTGTAACACCTAATGCTTCTTGAATAGAAGCAAGATTAAGTTCTCCATTATTTTTATCATCAGCAACGTCCATAGAAGCAATCCAAGATTTAACATCTTTAGCTTCTTTAAAAACATTACCTTTATCATCTACAAGATTACCATCTTTATCTACTATATAAGTAGCACCATCAAATTCAATAGTATCACCTTCTGATAGTTCCCCCGTAGAAGAATCTGCATTATCATTTTTATCCTTGTTATTATCAGACTGATTATTAGATTCTGTACCAGGAGCAATAGTAGGTTCTTGATTATTACCATCTTTACCAGTAATATCATCATGTGTTTGTGAACCATCAAGTGCAGTAGCATCTTGTTGTTGATTAGCTGGTTCTTCTTTAGGAGCATTAGTGTTCGTATTTACACTTTGATTAGTTCCTTCAAAATCAATATTTTCAAAAGCCATACTTTTAAATTTATTATTATTATTAATATTTTGATTAATATTAGTTATACAAAAATAGAAATTTTATTATTAGTACCCAAAGTAATTATTGTATTTTTATTAATTTCAACACTTCTATGAACACTAATACTTTAATTAAAGCTACTATTACTTTTAATATTTTCTCCTTATTATATAATATCAATTAGCTATTTGATTTATATAATAGTCTTTTATCTTTAAACATAAACGAAAACCTACTTTATTTTTGGCCTATGGGGCTTCAAATAAAATAGGTTATTAACTATATCAGTTTGAGAAAAAATACTTATGACAGTAAAATTAAAATATTAAATAATTAACTATTAAGTTTAGCTTTAACTTCAGATGATAAATTAGCTAATGTAATAGTACCATCTGCTATTTTACTTGCTGTTACTGCTTTAGTTCCTAATTTAGCAGTTGTAATACTTCCATCAGGAATAGTAGCAGTAGCTGAACTACTTGAGTTACTTTTAATTTGTTTCTTTAATAAATTATCAATAAATCTTTGTCCCATAATATATTATTTATATATTTATTAAACATTTGCTTTTTCACCTTTCCAGTTTACACCTGCATCATGAAGAAAACCATCTTCATCAAATTTATAAAAACCATGATAACCTTTATTTATATCATAAATATTAATACCATTAGAATTAAATGTAAAACGGGTATGCTCATCATAATGCTGATTATTATATTCTGATTCAAGTCCTTGTTTACATTCTACAACAAAATCATTATCATTAACATATACTATAGTTTCACTATAATGGTCTTCTATAACAGGCGATTTGATTTGTGCTAATATTATATTTCCATTAGTATCAACATTGTTTTTTTTGTACTATTAGTACTAACATTTAAAATAAAATTTTTCATAATTACTTTTATTAAATTAATATTTACTTTTTAAATTATCTAAAGCATAAGTCATTGTTTTATATCCTTTATCTTCTACAAATTGATTATTATAGTTTTTAAGACTATTAATAATTTCTATTGTACCAGGATAAGTACAATAATTCGGATTAAAATTAGTTACCATTATATTTATTATGTTGATTAATAAGTTTTCTTTTATTCATTTTAAGAGTTATACCAAAAGGTCCACGTTTAAATACTTCAACATTAGGATCTTTATCCCAAGCAGCATTTTGTTTAGCACCATTTTGAAATCTTCTTTGAAGTGCTTGATTATATACTCTATGAGGTACATTTAATACTCTAGTATTATCATTGTGTTGTACTATAGTATCTTTATATAATCTACCAATATCTTCTAATGTTATATTTCTAGGCATAATATATTATTTATCATATTTATTCTTATTAGTTTTAGCAATTTTTTCTTTAGATTTCATATCTTCTCGTTTAACTTGTCTATCAGCTGCTTTTGAATAACTATCAGCCATCATTTGTTCACGAGCAAGTTGAATTTTTTGTTGTTCAATATTAGCTTTATTTTGTTCAGCTAATTCTGTAAGTCTATTTTTAGCAGCATTATTATCACTAGCAGTATTATTTAATATGCCCATATCAACATCAACATATTTAAGTTGAAGTTCATATTGATATTTAAGTTGTTCAGTAAGTCTATCTTGTTCACCTTTAGCAGCTATTTCTTTAAGTTTATTCTCAATTTCTTCTTGTTTAATCATCTGCTCCATCTGTTTCATTTGTTCTTCATGCTGTTGTTTAATAGCATTAAATTTAGTAACAGTAGCTTTAATTTGAGAAACATTATCACCTGTAATAGCTGCAAGTGCCATATCTAAATCACCATTTTGAGCAGCACTAAATGCCCATTGACGAAGTTGTTGAATTTTATCAAGTTCTTTAGAATCGTTACGAACTGTAGTAGAATAATCTGAATTAACAAAACTATTAACATCAAGACTTATAAATCTACGTTTACCAAGTTCATCCCAATAAGAAGTATCAAGTCCATCAATATAAGCGAGTTTACAATAATCTAAATCTCGATTATAATCAGCTTTTCTAAATTCATCAAACATTTGAACTAGAATAACCATACCCATACTGGAACGAGCAATAGCTTCTTGTGTAGTAGCAGCTCCAGCAGATTGTGCAATTTCACCATATCGTTGCATGTTCATATCTACCATTTCACGAGCTTCTTGTTTAGTAGCTTCTATAAGATTAGTAAGTTCAGTTATATATTGACCCATATTAGCATTAAGTAATCTAATATTAGCCATTTTTTGACTATTTGCATCCTCACTATCATCTACAAGAAGAACACCATCTGCTGCCATTTTATAAATCTTATCTTCAGTATTTGAAGCAATAAGACTTTCAGGAAGAAGAAGAATAAGCATTTTATTTTTAGCAATAATCATTTCTCTATGATAAGCAAAAATATTTCGCATAATCTGATATGGAGTAACAAGTTTAATAATACTAAATTTACCCATCATAGGAAGTACTTCCATAATACCATTATAAGGAAGTTTACCGTTACGATTAAATGCTATAGGTCTTGCTTTAATAGGATAAATAGCAGTATATCTATTACCTATTCTATAACCTTCATAAACTTGTGGTTCATATTCCCATTCAATACTTATATCTCCTTTAGATTTATCAAGTTCGTAATCTTCATCTACTATTTTAGTAGTAGTCATTCCTATTTCATTAACATAAGTAAGAACACCACGTCTAGCTTCACCCCTCCAAACTACATGCCATACTTCATAAAGATTATTATTTCCTTCATAAACACTTACAGGTTCAGATTGAAACAATTTTCTTTCTTCACTAGTAAACTTACTACAAACATCTGGATAAGATTCAAAATATTGATTATAAGAAAGTCTTACAATACCGTTAGGACTAGAATGATGACTATAATATGTTTCAAGAAACTTTTTATCTGTTTCACTAAGATTATTATCAAACATATCAAGAATTTGTTGATAAGACAACATCATTCTTCTAGCAAACATATCATGGTCTTCAACAAAAAAATTGCCATTAGGTATTGGAAAAGCATCAATAACAGGAATAGCTTCTTTAATTATTTTACTTCCTCTAATATCACAATATGAATAACATTCTCCAAGAGAAACAAAATTAAAAAAAGAAGTAAGATATATAAGATTATCTTGAGTCATAGCTCGAATATAATCTAACATATCTTGACCTTGTCTACTTTCATCATCAATATATTTTTCATTAAATTCTTTAATGAACTGTTCAGGGTCTGGCATATTATCTTGTGGATTAACAGTATTAGGGTCTTGACCTTGTTGAACAGCTTGTTGTTGTGCAGCTTGTTGTTGTTTTTGAAGTTCTTGTTGAAATGCTTGTTCAGCTAGTTCCATCATTTTAGCTTTAAGTTTAGCATTCTTATTAGCTACAATATCTGGATTATTAGCACCAACAATAAATTCATGAACACCTTTAAAATATTCTGAAACGTAACGTCTAATAATATCTGACATAATATCAAGATTACGCATAGTAGCAGGAAATCTTGTATATTTTTCATTATTACTATTATAAGGATTAAGAGTTTTCTTATAAAAAGAATCAGGAATATCACCTCTTAAAATTCTAAGTTTAGTTTCAGTTTCAGTTCTATCATTAAAACTTAAACCAGCATCTATAACATAATCAATGCAATTAGTATACCATTCTGCTTTAAGTTTATCAGATTTACCTACTCGTTGTTGAGGAAATTGAGCATTATAATTAGGTTGCATTATATTATCAAGTTTAAATTAAAACCAATCTCTATGTAAAATATCTCTAGTATTATTAACTTCTTTAAGTTTTTTACGATGAGCTAATTCTTTAGCTGCTTCTATATCAGTAAGTTTCCATTGAAGTGCTCTAATAATCATTTCAGAAACTCTATCAAAGTTACCTAAACTATTCCATTTTTTAAGTTCAAGAATAGATTGATAATCATATATAGTTTGAAATAAATAAATATCTTCACCTAAATCATTCTTACCAATAACACTATAAAGCATTTCTTTAAGCAGTCGAAGACCTTCAAGTTTTTTAGCCCCATCTCCCATGTTAACACCATAACTACCTACTACTGCTCCTTTAATACTAGTATCCCAAATTTGAACAGGGTCACGCATTAAATATTTAAGAGCTTTCCATTTAGTAAAATTACTTACAGTTTCACCACGGTTAATCTCAACTCCAGTAGTTCCAATACAATTATAATATTTAGCAAGAAGTAAACATACTTTATCAGCTTCTTCTAGTTTTTCAGGTCTTCCATAATAAGCACAAACAAGAGCTGTTTTAAAACCGTTATAAGAACAAGGATTCATCCATACCTTAATACTATTATGAGAATGTTTTAAAGTAATAGCTTTATTTTCCTTATTAACACCTACAGGGTCATAACTAATAGAATACAAACCAGGAGGAATTCCAATTACTTGTTTTCCATCTTTATCAAAATAAGGAACTTTCATTGGATTAAACCATTTACGAATGCATCCGTGAGGATGTTCATGTCCTTTACGAGGAACACCTTCAATCCAATCCCAATAATCTTGATTAAGTTTACCACCTTCAGCTTGTATTCTAGCATTAGTTTTAAATTCTACTTTACCATGATTATCAAATAACCAACCATCAACATAAAATTTAAAACTATTATCTGTTCTAAGTCTTTCTTCCCAAGCTAATAATTCTTCACTACTAAATAAATTTTCAGTAGCACTACTAAAACTTTCAGCGGGCATTAAAGCATATTGTCCAAGATAATTAATATAATCAGCAAAAGTTTTAGCAGTATCTTTTTTCTTTTGTCTTTCTTTATATGCAATTTGAATACCTAATTCTAAATCAGAATTACCATCTTCGTCCATTGCATATCTATCTCCTATTTGTCCTTGAAGTCCCCAACAATAAGGTTTAAAATAACCACATATTTCATTTCTGCAATCTTTATCCCAAACATTTTCAAAAGGCATAAAATTAAATGCTTTAGGAGAATAAAAGTTTTGTTCAAAAACTTGCATATTTCCACTAGTAGCAGTACCCCAACAACAAAGATTACCTGTAACATAACTACCAGTTCTCATTGCAGGTTCAGTAACAGACATAAAATCATCAAAGTTTTCCATAGTAGAAAGCTCCTCTACATTAACTTCAATAGCGTCTTTACCAATAGCACAATCAGGATTATTCATTGCAGATACACTAAATAATGCAGACTGCCAAGATTTAGGAGATACAATACCATTAGGAAGTTTAAAACCTAATCTAAAGTTTTCTTTATCTGTTGAAAGAATACCTCTAACAAAAGGAGTTTTAGTTTCAAAAAATCTTAAATCATTAATAGTAAAATCAGTTAAACCACCTGTAGCAGTAAGAAACTTTTTATCAGCAGCTACATGAATAACAACTTTACGAGGTTCAAGATTTAAAGTATTAGCAGTTTTAGCAGCCATCATATAACTAAAACCACCACGTCTAGTTTTATCAATAATAAAATGAAAACCATTACGTTTAGCAAACTCTAAACAATGCCAAGTCCAAAATTGAGCATCTATAAACTTAGAAAAGTCATAAAACTTAGAACCAACGCTAGCTTTATGACTACTTTTAGTACTATGTGTATTAAGCTGTTCCATCATAGTATAATTAAGAAAATTATAATGATTTCCAGTAATACGAATATTTTGTATAACTCCATTTCTTAATAAACATGGAGCACTAAATCCATATTTACGTCTATACTCTTCTCTTTTTCTTAATTGACGATAAGGAATACTATCTTCTCTAAATGTAGTATAAGTTTTATACTTACGATAAAAATCAGCCATCTCTGTAAAAAGATGTGTATTAATAAACTTATCACCAGGATTTATATTAAGAAGAAAACCTCCACTATCACCTATTAAAAATAAATCATCAGGATCATCATAACCAGCATCTTTAGCATGTTTATAATTAGATTTATCTTCATTTATATAATTAAGAAAAGGATAATTTTTAATAGTATCCTCGACATTAGTTTCAAGTTTAGCCATACTATTTTATTAATGATATACTGAGTCCAATAATAGCAACAAAAGCTGTAATAAAACCAATTTTAGATTTACGTTTAAGTTTGTTATTCGATTTGATTAAACTATCATTCATTATTTTATATTTATTAATAACAATACTATCATTATAAATTATAGTTTTAAGTTTATTATTAATTTGTTTAGTATAATCAAGTTCAATAAGTTTACTATTTACAATACGTAAATCATTATAAGATATATAAGTTGAATCTCGCTCCCCCGTAGAAGAATCTACATTATTCTTTGCCAAGCAATTTATAGAACATCCTAAGAGCACTATCATTATCAACTTTTGTAGCTTTGTCCATTTCTTCATCTTTAATACTATCTAATTTATTAATATCTATCACAATATCAACATTCTCTTTTTTCAAACTATCAATTGTATAATTATAATCTTTAGGATTTATAGTAGAATTATATTTAATATGTGTTCCTAAATCAAGTATAATCATTAATTGTATACCTAATATTATAATTGATAACAATATTACAAATAATAAATATTTATACCAGTTCATCTTCATTTAAAAGAGTATATGTAAAACTATTACCATAAAGTTCACGTTGTTTATCACAAAGTCTAATAAAAGCACTATATTGAACAGGTTGATTGAATACTTGACAACCAGCAGAATATTTATCTATAGTATTTCTAGTCCAAGTAGCATTACTTCTATGAATATTAATACCATACATACCATTTTGAATAGTAGTTGGGTCTAAATCATAAATATCATCTTTATTATTATCTCTATAAACTTTAACAGGTTTATTTTGACAAAGAGCTTTATATTTATTTTTATGAAGACCTATATGAAAACATCCTCTATATTGACCAGGAACAAGAATAGCACAGCCTTTATCATTAATAACATTTTGCATATAATAAAGACCTGGTTCAGTAGTAATATTATAAATATTACGTTTATGCCCACATTCAGTATTATAATCTACAATAAGAATATCATCATACATATTTGTAACTTTATTCTTATTATTTTTACGAACACCAATAATATTTAAATTATAAAAACCTTTATCAAACCAAGCATAACCTTTTGATTCAAATAGTTTTTTAAAATCATAACTAGCACATTTTGTATATAAACTAACTTTCATATCAATTAAATAAATTAAGTTGTTGTTCAGTTTTTACATTATCACTTTTAAGTTTAATAAGTCTATCTTTTAGAATAGCTTCAGCCTCAGCTTTTTTATAATTAATCTTATACCAATGAACAGTTTCTTTTCCATTAGGGTCAATAGGATATTGATTGTTTTCATCTCTATAAGGCATACCATAAGCATTCTTTACAAAAGGACTACCTATATGACAAAGACCTAAACCTGTACAAGGAATACCAAGAATAAGTTCAACCATCTTAGCATACATACTTAATTGCATTGTATAGTGACTACCATTACAATTAGGAAGATGATTTAAAGGAGGAAGCATAAATTCATCTTTATGAACATATTCATTAGTAAGTTGTGCAGGTTTAGTAGTTTTATCTTTTTTAAAATATCCACTTTCAAATTGAAGACCATTACGATTAGTTTTCCAATCAAGTATTACAAAATCTGTATCGCGAATACAAAGAATATCAATAGTTCCACTAATTAAGTAGTCAATAAGATAAGCACCAATTTCAGAATAAATAGTATAACCATAATCTGTATAATATTGAAATACTCTATATATTTCTGAATATTTATTACCCGTAGACTGTTTAAATGCCTCAACATCAAGAGGCTTAATAGACATATTAGGTATATCAGCAACAGTAACAACCCTACCACTTTTTATATCAGTTAAATATTTAATTGCCTTTTTAAACATACTAACATCTTTAATAGCATCTTCGATGCCATTATGAGTAGCAGTTCCTCTAGAACAAGCTTCATCTGTTATGGCTTGCCATTGTTTTTCAAGTGTTTTTTCACTAACACCAAGTTCACGACTTTTTTTATGCAACCAATACTTTTTATCAAACTTAGGAACATAATTATCATGAATAAGAGTAGTAACGGATAAATATCTATTACCATTTGTATCATTATATTTATGACCTTCTTCTTGAAAGTATAAAAAGTTGTTATCATAACGAGTATCTCTCATACTTATTTATTTTAATAGTATTACCACAATAAGGACAAGTTATAAAACCATCATTATTAATAATTTCTATTTCATTTTCGTTATACCAAACAGATTCAGTACAAATAGGACAATAATCTTTTGGATGAAAAGTAATAACACCTTTAATATTTATCATGATGTAAATGATTTAAACCAAACTTTAGTTTACTAATAGCATTATGTATTACATCAATCCATTGTTGTTTAGATTTACCATAATTATCTTTTTCTAATCTATCAAAATAAATCCAAAGTTCATATTGATTATCATCACTACCTGCTAAATAATGTTTAGTACAAAGATTATCAACTTCTTCATAAGTATAACCACCTAATAGATGTATTAATTTAGATTTCATAACTTTCGGCATCCATACTACTAAGTACTGTTTGGCCACCTCTACTAATTTCAGTTTCTTTTTCATACATAAGATTTTGTTTAGCTTCTTCTAGTTTTTTCAACATACTAGGAAGAGCATTAGCTTGGTCATTAACACTTTTCATCATTGCTAAAATATTAGGCAAATCTTCAAGTGTAGGAGAAGTTTTAAGTTTTTCATTAAGAAGACTATTGATAGCATCAATACTAAGATTAATATTATGAATACCTTTAAGAATATTTTCAACTACTCTACCGGCCTCAGTAATATTTTCTTCATAATAACGTTTAATTAATCTAAGAACTAACACATCAGGTATATAATCATCTTTAAGACCTGCTTGTTTAATAGCTAATTTAAGAGCTTCTGCATCACTAAGACCAGCTTGTCTAGCAGGAGATTTAGGGTCTCCTAAATAATAAATAACTATACAATCAGATATATAACCTTTTTTATCTGGAGTTTTATCTCGTCGATAAAGTTCTCTAATATCTAAATCTAAAAGTTGTCTAGTATTAGGAGGTTTAGGCATACCTGTATCATCAATAGTAATAAGAGTATCTATATCAAGTTTGTTTTTCATTTAAATCTAGTCTATCAATAGGAAAACCATTTTCATCATAATATTGATTAGATTGAGTAATATTCTTACAAGTATAAAGAAGTATATTAGCATAAAGTTCACCTTTTTCTTCAATTAACTTCTTATATAGCTTTTTATTATGAGCAACAGCTAAATATAGAATATATCTATAAATCTTTTCAAATTTAACTTTTGCAGCATTAGCGTTAAATACTTGTTTTCTAAATATTACATAACTTTCCTCAGACATTACATCTTTAGCGTCAGCAAGAAGATGTTGAGTTTCTTCACTATTATTCTTTTTAATATGAGGAGGAATCCTTATATTACCCATAAATGGAATACTAGCCCAACCTCCATTTTTAATGATTTCATTAGCCTGTTTCTCACAATATTCTACTAGTAAAAGAGCAACATCTTTATCAATAATATTTTTATCTATACAATCTAGAATATCTTTTTTACGATAAACAGGTACATTATAACCATTAGGAAATTTAAATATTTCAGCCATAAAACTATTATGTTAATCTTCTACTAGAGGAAGACTAGTAAGATTTAACTGACTAGCTCCCCCGTAGAAGATATGTATTATTGCTATATTATTTATTACTTGCTTCATATTTTTTAATAGGAGTATAATAACCTTTAATATTACAAGTAGGAATAATTTTAAATTCAATAAAATAAACTACATCTTCAAACTTTAAAGCCTTTTGATAAAGAGTAGTATCACCATCAGATACTTTTAAAAGATAATTAATAGTATAAGGATTATTAGCACCTGTTACATGATAACCAAGAGCTAAATCACTTGCCGGAACTACAAGAGTATTTCCAGACATAATACCTTTAATAAAATCATTATCAGTATTACCAGCTTTTACAAATTTAGGAACAACTGCTGTAGTAATACTATTTTTCTTTTTACTACTAGCAGTAAATAAAACATTAGCAATAGTTTCACGATAACACAAACATACAATAGCATGATTATCTGCTACTTCTATATCTTTACAAATAGAAGTAAGAAAATCTCCACTAAGTTCAGTTAATGTTGTTGGAAACTTTACTACTTGTTTACCTGCTTTACCATTTACTTCAAACTGTAACATAATACAATGTTTAATATTAAGTTTATGACTATGTTTATTATCACTACAAATATAAAGTATTAGTAATAAAGTGCCAAGTAAAAAGCTAATAAATGTAAAATTTTAACATTTGTTAATGAATTATCTTTTTGTTGTAACATCAGTTATAGCATCAGTTTTATCATTTCTTTCATCATCAGCTCCACCATGTCTTGGAGCACCAAATTCCTTGCTGCTAAAATGTCTGCTCACTGAGGGGGAGAGTATATAATGATATATCATCTTCGTGCGCATATACGCACGTACACGCACACGTACGCACGCACGTATGCGTAAATAGAAGATTATTATTAATTATATAATATATAAATTTTATATCTATAGATATAAAATTAAAATATTAAATAAAATAATATAAGATTCACTATTAGCTTTATTATTTCTTTCACTATCACTTCCATTATCACTTTCAGTTTTATCAACATTAGCTGTACTATCACATTTATCACTTCTTCTACTATTTCTCTTATCACTCTTATCACACTCTACAAGTTCATTAACATAGCTTCTACCATTAATCATAATATACTCTACACTTTCTTTATTATCAATTCTAATATTACTTAGAACATTATAATCAATTTAATATTTTATTTTAATATAATACTCCAAGTAATAGTATAAGTAATAGTATTAATAGTAAACGGTTTGTAATCATACATTTCTTCTACAGGGGAGCTAATAAATTTAATCAAACTAATAGAATTAAAAATAATAGAAAAGATAAACATAATGAACTTATTAGTAGTATTTGATATAATTTAAGACATATTGGTAGTATTTTGAAATTTGTAGAATTATATAAAATTGAAGATATAGAACTTGAAGCTTTTATAAATAATAAAATTGATAATAATAGAATAAATACTAATAATAAGTTTTATAAACTTATAAATAATGTAAGTGGTGTTTTAAGATATAAAATTATTAATATTGAAAATGATAAATAAATATAATCATAAAAAGAATAATAATGATGTTAAAACTGAATATAGCATTAAATATAAATAAGAATAATATACATGTAATAAATATAATAATAAAAATAATGATAGTAAAGATAAAAATAATAAAAATTATAAATATAATAATAATGAAGATAATAATGAAGATAAGGGTAAAAATGAGAATGAGAATGAGAATGAGAATGAAGATAATGATGAAAATTATAATAAAGATGATAAAGATGAAGATAAAGATGAAGATAAAAAATAAAAGGTGTAATTATGAGAGCGTGAGCCTATATACAAGAGACCCCCTGGGTCTAATAGTAATTGTCAATGCCCCCGTCATGCTCATCTCAATAGTGCAAGATTTGACTTCGTCAAATTGTTCATTCTCAATAATACAAGTTTTGGCAATAGAAGGACTGTTGCTGGAGTTCATGTAACTCCTATTTCCCAATAACTAAAATTTTATAACCATGGGAACAAAAACAAGCAACGTGAGTGTGAACGCAGTGAAGAACGTGACTGAGACCATCGTGGCCACAGTACAGTCGGTAACACTCTTCAACGAGGAGTTCGGAGGCAAGCTGCATGTTGTCATTGACAAGAAGCTGAAAGGCTTTGTTCGTCAAGCTGACGGAACGTTTGCAGATGGTGAAGTTGACTTCATCAATCTCAACACTAAAGCAGCTACTGCACAACTTTGTGCTGTCAATGATGATATTGCTGCATTTCGTGGTGTTAAATCACATGCTTTCAACCAAGCTCGTTGGAGTACCATTCTTCGCAATGCTACACTCACATTCAACTACACACTGCATAATGCAGGTGAAGTTCTTGAAGGCGCTGAGGACGCACTTGAGCATGATGTTTACGTTGTAGACATCATCAAGTGTAGTCTCACTCAACGCAGTCTGGACATGATCGACAAGGTCATCATGGCAGCGATGATGGAAGACTGATTCAAGGAGGATAGTGGGCTTAGTGCTCACTATCCTCTTTCATCTGTTCTGCTCATCTCAATAGTACAAGTGCTCATCTCAATAATACAAGTCTTGCTCATTCTCAATAATACAAGTTTTGGCAATATCAAACATTTGTCAAACTCCAAATAAGAGTTACACATTTGTATATATTGTCCTAATATTAGTGTTCAAATAAGACTTCCACTAATATTTAGTATTAAAAGTCTTACACTTATTCTCCAACAACTTAAACATTATAATCATGGAGACAAAGAAAGTGATTGATGCTTTGCTTAAACAAGGAGCTAAGCGTGTGAATAACATCAAAGTTCGTAACGTGACTATTGCTCACGAAGAGAATTACACTCGTATCGGTCTTAGTACTGATAGTGAGATTGATGGATATGTTCAAGACGAGAATGGAGTTTATACTCCAGCTAAAACATCTCTTGTTTTTGTTAGTGCTTTTAGCATTAGTTCTCAATTTAAAGATGATGATAATACTGCTTTTGCAGCTAATCACATTGTTGAACATCCAGAAGCTCTTCAAGTACTTCTTTCAAGAGCTACATTTGATGTCATTCAAGAGCCTGTAGCAGCAGGTCAAGTTTGGCATAATCCATGGTCTAATGATGATGGTGAGGGTAAAACGTATGACCATGATGTTATCATCAACCATGTTGTGAATATTCGTCTAAGTCCTATTGGACTAAAGATGCTTGATGCCTTGGCAATGAAGTTGTTGTTAGGCTAAATTTAGATAATGTTAGAGTATTTGGTACAATGTTTTATAATGTTGTACTAAGTACTCTAACAATAATCAAAACAATAAGATATGACTATGCGAGAAAGAAAGCACACAACGTTATACCACGTACAAGGTACAGTAGTGAGTAACAAGCAGTTTGGTATCATTTTTCGTAATGCTGCTCGTGCTAAGTTCGAGTCTGAAAGACTTATTAATTTAGGTCTTGAGGGCAAGTTTGTTGTAAAAGATGGTGATATTTATATCACTGATACAACAAATGTTTCTTTAGGTTATGTTATTGATAAACCTGAAGAAATTGGTGTTAGTGTTGAACTATAACACTATTTTCCCACTTAAATAAAACTATTGTAATGAGAGTAGAACTCATAGTGGGAACAATAAAATAGATGAAGATATGGACGATTTGAAATTTTGTTTGCTTTTAGTAATAGAAGCAATAATCACTTTTGGAATAATGGAAGTGATTTACCTTGTTAGATAAATATTCTAATAAGTGTTGAAGAACCTGAAAGATATGGTAGGAGTATAGAAATAAGAGGAAGTGTAAGTGGTACTATCTCTCAATCTCACTTTTCTGTTAATTCTAATTCTCCTACTCATAATCTCAAACTCATTGAAGTTGTTTTTACAACTGATAAATATCATACTAATAATAATACTAATTAGTATAGTAATAATACATATTATAGCTATTATAAATAGTAATATCATTATTAAATAAGAACATTATGGAATATTACGTAAATATTAAAATAGAAAATAGTTTTGAAGGAACTGGATTCTTTGGAGAAAAGTTTAGTTCTTATGAAGAATTTCTAGAAATTGCAAACTCTTATTTAAAAAAAAGTAAGGGTGAAATTATGCAATTTAGTTTTCATACAGGAAGCATAATTGATAATATTAAGACTAAAGGAAATGCTTTAGCAGCAAAAGGTCAAAATATTAATCTTCTTGCTTTAGCAGCTTCTCTTTCTAAAGATAGACTTTCCAAGTATAAGATATATTATCGTTCAGGACATTGGATAAAAAATGAAATAGAGTTCAAATTTATCTTAGAGAGAGATGGAGAACTTACAATTTTGCTTCAATCAAAATTATCAGATGTTATTAGAGAGATTTTAAAGATAGATTTTTAATATAATATCTAAGAAACAGAAACACCTAAGCAAGTGTATAAACTGCTTATTAATACAAGTGTGCTTTTTTATTATTATAATGGATATGGTACTTCATATAGAAACTATAATAATAATAATGTTGAAAAAAGTATTGTAAGAAGATACCTTACATAAATAAGCGTATAAACTAGTGCTTATACTTTTGAATAATGGCTTAAACAGACTATAAGAGAAACTATTCAAGAGTTAGATACTATTATTTAGTCTAATAATAGTCGTCATCCAGGAGACGTTAAAATTTACACTGATGAGACTGGACGAAATACAGAGAGAAACTATTAATATGATTAATAATGGCTCTGTATCTGTGAACTATTAAAATAAATAAGTATAAGTAAATAACAAAAGTATGAAACAAATTAGATTTTCAAGAGTTGAAGCATTTAGATTTGAGAATGGTATAGCTATTTTTAAATTTAATAATGATACAGTAGCTAGAAATACTGCTGCAAAAATTTTACAGCAAGTAGATGTTACTGTATATCGTATTAATGCTACAGTTCAGATTACTATTGGCTTTAATTGTAACATTGAAGTCAATGAAGAAGGATATTTTATAACTTTTAGATAATATCCTAATACTCCACTTAAATAAAACTATTGTACTGAGGTTAGAACTCAGAGTGGAGACTTAGAATTTTTATGGTTTTTAATATTATGGTTCGTGAGAATAATAATATTCCTCATATTAATAGTTCAGAGTATATAAGAACTATTCTTTTCATTAACTTAAAGAGTGCATAAATGAAATAGTAACTGAAACTCTTAAACTTGATTGTAACTTATATTATAAGTGATACAATTCATGATAATTAAGTTATCCTTGATGGGTTTATAGATTATCAATTCTTTAACAATTAAAATTTACAAGTATGAAAACAATTAGATTTAGAAGAGTTGAAAGTTGTAGCATGGTTAATAGCTCACTTGACATTAAATTTGCTAATAATACTTTAGCAAGAAAAGCTGTCATCAATATTTTAAGTAATGTTGATGTAACTGTTGTCAAAATTCAAAATATAGTAACAATTTGTGATACTGATATTACAGATATATATTCTAATGAATATGGTTTGTTTATAGTATTCAAATAATACTATTAGTCCTAGTAAATAAAACTATTGTAACAAGGTTAGAAATTGTCTAGGACACATTGATAGTTTAAATAATAAAACTATTATTAATATTAAAACTATGAAACAATTAGGTTATTACTTAGATGCTTTTTTTAAAGCAGAAACTCAAGGTCAACAAGAACTTGCTTGGAGTATTATTGTTGATATTGTAAATCCTGTTAATATAGGTATTCAACATTAAGTTGAATGGGGACATTAGTTTAATAGAGCAAAACCTACTATTGTAGATACAGGTTTGAATCCTGTATGTCTCCCTAGAATTAATCAACTTTATAAACATTTAAATAATACAACTATGGAACAAATTAGTAACAAATCAAGACTTGTAAATCGTGCTACTGTAAGATTTATTAATTTTAAACTTAAAAAAGTACTTAATAGCATTAATAAAGATATTGATTATCTTATTAGTGGACGAGCTGCTAATCTTACTAATAATTTTAATGCTTGTTATTTACCTATTAATGTTATTAATATCAAAATAGTAGAAAACGATGAAGATAAATTACTTAAATCATTAAAAAATAAAAATAATGTTCGTGTTAATAATTTATATCCTTTTATAGTAATATTACAATATGATAGTTTTTATATTAGATTTGATAGTATTAGTAAAGATGAATTAGTTAATACTGAATATGAACAATTTGATGATAATCTTTTTATTGAATGTAAATAATATAAACTTATAATTATAAATAATATGAATGCAAATACATTAGGTAAAATTATTATTGGTAGCATTATTTTTATTGCTTCAATAGCAGCTTGTAATGCACAAGAATTTAAAGCTCCTAGTAAAAATAAAGTAACATTTACTGATACTACTACAACATATACTTATCGAACAACAGATAATGTATATAAAGTTTATAAATCTCGTAATGGTGCTTATTATATTTGGAAACTATCTAAAAAAAGTGGTAAACTTTATAAAAATTATCTTCCTAAAGAAGTTCAAATAAAAATGGGTAGAAAATATTCTAAGTAATATTTAAAAGAGTATTAGTAATAGTAATATTATTAATACTCTTACTCATCTATATTCTTCTACAGGGGAGTTCATCAATCTAACAATAAAACTATTAAAAATAAAAATATTATGAATAATCAACTTATTAATTTTCTTTTTGAACATAGTGATAATGCCAGTAAAGTTAAAGATTTAGTTATTACTTCTTTTATTAATAGTAATCCCTATAATCAAGATAAAATCGAACAACAGTTAATTAAACTATTAACTAATAAGTTAGATGATGTTTTATTAACTATTGAAGATTTTGATATTGATAAGATTAAAGAATATATACAAAATAATAATGATTTTGTATTTAAAGAGATTAAAAATATAGTTGTTGATAATATTCTTAATAATTTATATTATACTGTTATATATCATCCTTATAAATATATAAAAGATGGTGATGATAAAAATACAAAAGATTATAAATATTATAAAGATGAAACATATAAAAATAAAGTAATTTCAGAAGATGATACATTAGAAAGTAATGGTTATATTGATTATAATTATAATTCTAAATTTTTAATTAAACATAAAGTATTATAAATAAATAGTTCAAAATAGCTCCCCTGTAGAAGATATGTATTATATTTGCACTTATCTAATAAATAATAATATGAATGACTATTTTGATGATATTGCTGTAAATATTGATACTGATTGTTTATCATCTGATTTTGATAGTTATGACCTTTATGGTGAAAAACTTGAAGAATCAGATGATAATTATGGTAATAATATTAAATTTGAATAACTTTTAAATTTTATAATTATGAGTACAAGTAATAATAGTCTTATAAAAAAGACTAAAACAGAGTTAGTTAATATTATACTTAGAAAAGATGAAAAAGAAAAAGAATTATTATCTCAAATAAGTATTGATAAAACTAAAGATACAGATATTCTTCAACTTAAAGATAAAATTAATAAACTTAAAGATGAATTAGATAATAAAAAAATAACTAATGAACGTCTTGGAGCAACTATTGTATCTTGTGAACAAAATATTGAAGATTTAAATAATCGACTTAATGCACAAGAATCTGAATTAAGAAAAGCTCATAAAGATATTTATGATTTTGAAAAAGAAATTGAAGATTATCAAAAAGGTTGTGATAATTGTGTAACTCAAACACAAATTAAAGTTGAAAATCTTTATAGATATAAATGTTATAGTTTGATAGTAACAATTTTATTTATCATAGCGATGGTAAAAATAGTTTTCTTCTAACTTATGTGTTTACAATTTAAATAGTTATATTACTAATAATTGTGAAATTTTTAGTAATAGGTTTAAGATTTTTCATTTTATTGATTTTAGAGATAGTAGTTGTGAAACTATACTATCTCTTTTTAATACTCTTAATATTATGAATGAACTTGATGATTATTTTAATAATATGAGTGATGATGAAATTGAAGAATATGGTAAAGAGTGTGATGCAGATATGTTACTTAGTACATTGGAGTATCATTATGATATGGACTAATAGAAAATAAGCATACATATAGATTTTTCAATCTCTACTCATTTCAAATATACTTTGTGAATAGTTAATTAGCTCTTTAATAAGAAAGGCTTATATACAAAATTAAAATATTAAATAAATTATGTGGTTAAAAGAAAGTGATAGACCAAAACATCTTTTATATGCTATACCTTGTGGTTTTATAGGTAGTATATTATTTGTTTTAGGATTAGCTCTTGGAATGGAGTTTAAAGATAAAAAATATGGTGGTAAGTTTGATTGGCTTGATATAGCTGCTACTTGTATTGGAGGTGTTATTGGACAAGCAATTCAATCTGTATTTATTTATGGTATTATTACAGAAAATAATGTTATATCATTTACTATTGTTGTACTTACTATTGTAACAGTTCTTGTAAGTGGTATTTTATATATGATTTCTGATTAATAATATGGTAAGCCTACATGGTGGAATTGGTAGACACAATGGACTTAAAATCCATTATCTTATAAGATGTGCAGGTTCGAATCCTGTTGTAGGTACTATTTAAAATAATGTGTTTCATAGTTGATAAACTTTAATTGTTATTTGGTTTATTGTATATGATATTACGGTTTGTGAAAATAGTAATATCACTTCTTCTCTTAGCTCAGTAGGTAGAGCAATACACTTTTAATGTATGGGTCACGAGTTCGAGCCTCGTAGAGAAGACAAAACTCTATTTAGAGTTATTATTTGTAAACTTAATATTAATTTTTAAATTTGTTGTAAAATGGCTAAAAGACATGATGAAAACAAAGATTTAATTAGTGTATCACGTATTGGACGTATTAATTATGGTGATAAAACTATTAAAATTAATAAGTCTTCTATTGTAGGTATTAGACTTTTAGGTAAACTTGATTATCTTACTAAATATTGTAGTTGGCATCTTGTTTGGGATAATACAATATTTGTTTCAACAGGACGTAATAACAATGATGATGATAAACCTAAAGCACGAGTAGCTAAAAAAGCTAACAAACAACCTAAGCTTAGTGATAAAACTAATAAAAAGAAAAAGTAATGAAAAGTTACAATGGGTTTACTATTAATATAGCAAAAAGTAGTAAACGATATAAAAGAGAACAAGCTCTAACAAAAGTTAGTAGATTGTGTAAAGGTATAGTTGTAAGAGAAGATGGGGAATTTAAATGTAGAATTAGTCTACTTGATGACCTAAATAATCCTTCTTTTGTAACTATACCTTTTACTTTTGATAGTTATGACCTTGAAAATAGAGAATTAGTTTTTGAAAAAAATAGAACTAATAAAGGTAAATATATTTGTCATATAAGAGATAAATATAAAGCTAGAAGTTTTCCAGGAAGTAAAGAACATTTTGTTCCTTTTTATAACAATGTTGTAGTTGTTGGTAACATTGTGAGAGCTGCTAAACGTTTACATTTTTGCTTTAAAGATGTATTAGCTTTTAGTCCAACATCAAACCCTATTAAAGATTATAATATTGATGAATCAAAACCATTGTTTAAATGAAAATATTACTTTCAGTACAGCAAATGGTAAAACAGCAATTAGTACATTAAATTTTACTAATGACCAAAGTAAAGCCTATAATGAACTTATAGGCTTTATTAATGCTCCTTATAATAAAAATGATTATAAAAGAGCTTTGATTGGTGCTGCTGGAACAGGTAAAACTTATTTAGTAAAAGCTCTTATTCAAAACAGTAATATGAGTTATTCTACTATAGGTTTAGCTGCTCCTACACATAAAGCTTGCAGAGTTCTTAATGAAAGTATTAATATTAGAAATATAAAAGTTAATACATTACAATCTGATTTAGGTCTTAGACTTAATTTTGATGTTGAAAAGTTTGATATTAATAATCCTCCTTTTGACCCAAAAGGTAGTACTAAAATAGGAGAATATAAACTTTATATAGTTGATGAATCTTCTATGATTAATAGAGGACTTTATGCTTTTTTAGAAAGATTATGTAAAGAAAAACAATGTAAAATTATTTATATTGGAGATGATAGTCAATTAGCACCTGTAAATGAAAATTATTCAAGTGCTTTTACTAATATTAAAATTTCTAAACTTTCTGAAATTGTAAGACAAGGTGAAAATAATCCTGTTAGTTATCTTCTTGATTTATTAAGATATGATATTAAGCATAAAACTTATTCTTTTTTAAATTATATATGTAAATATCCATCTAAAGTAAATGAAGATTATACTAAAGGTTATTCTGTTTGTAATACAAAAACGTTTAATAATATAATTTATAATAATTTTAATGATAGTCAAATAACTAATAATATTGATTATGCTAGAATTATTGCATATACTAACAATAGAGTTTCATATTGGAATAAAATTGTTAGAAATGCAATAATTAAAGATGCAGATAAATCTATTATTACAAAGAATGATTTAATTCTTAGTTATAGTACTCTTGTTGATAAATTTAATGATTGTATTATTAAAAATTCTGAAGAATATATTCTTAAAGATGTTGTAAACTATATTCATCCTAAATATAATATTAAAGGATTTATGGTAAGATTTACTGCTATTCATGGTGGTGATAATACTACTCCTTTATTTATTGTAGACCATAAAGATAAATTTAGTATTGCAACTTATGTAAAAATATCTAGAGAACTTATTAATGCTGCTAGAACTGCTAGTGGTAAAACTGCATCTGCTAGATGGAAAGAATATTATTCTTTTAAAGAATCTTGTTTATTACTTACTAATATTATCAATAATCAAAATAAAATTGAATTTAGTAGAGATTTAGATTATGGTTTTGCATTAACTGCTCATAAAAGTCAAGGAAGTACTTTTGATACAGTATTTGTAGATGTAAATGATATAATTTATGATAAATATGGAAATCCTTATACTAATGTAGAAGAAGTTAATCGTAGACTTTATGTAGCTTGTAGTCGTTGTAAAAATAAACTTTATTTATATTATGGAAACTAATAAAGAACATAAAACTTATAAAAAATCTGAACCTTTAGATGCAACTAAAACTTATAAATGTTCTAAATGTGGTGCATATTTACCACTTTATATGTTTCACGTATATGCTAATGGAACTAGAAGAAGACAAGTATGTAAACGTTGTTTAGGTGAAGATTATTCTAAAGATGAACGCTTTGCTAATTTTACTTCTAGAGATTTAATTCTTGAATTAAGAGCTAGAGGATATATTGGTAAATTACAATTAAAAAGAATAATTGTTGATGATGTTGATATTTGATTAATGGATGTTTGTAAAGAATGTCCAATGAGACTTTTTAACATTAAGCATTATAATTTACAAGGTATTGGTAATCCTTATTTAGGTAAATGTATTGTAATACCTAATGTAGATTATAATGCTTATAAAAAAGGTAATATTGGATATAGTAATCAAGTAGAGATTATTAAGTCTGTTATTTCTTCTACGGGGGAGGTAACAGACTTATATATTTTACCTTTTATTCGCTGTAATGAAACTATTGCTTGTGAACTTAATGATGATATTTATAATAGATGTTTATATCATTTTAGTAATGATATTAATAAATATCAATTTAAACATATATTATTATTAGGTGATGCTGGTAGAAGATTTCTTAATTGTGATATAAAAGATAATCTTAATAATCTTTGTATTTCTAGTAATGGTAGAATTTATTCTATTAATTATTCTCCTCTTGTTAAATATACTGATAATAATAAATTTGAAGTATTTAAAACTTATCTTAAAAAATGGTATAATAGTATTACTTATAATGATTTTGCACAATATAATATTCTTAGACTATGATACATAGTATAGCTTATGATGTAGAAATATTTCCAAATTTGTTTAGTATTACTTTTATTGATTTACAAGATTATCTTAATACATTTAAAGATTGTGTGGATGATAAAGGTAAACCTAAACCATTAACTGAATGTTTATCTGTTGCTAATATTAAACAAAGACTTGATAAAGTTAAAAATAAAATTTTTTATATTAGTGATACAGATGATAATCAATTATTAGAACTTGTTAGTTATATTAATCAAATGGTAGCACATTATGAAACTAAAGCTACTGATGATGGTATGATTGTACAAGTACCTATTAGATATGATTTATTTGGTTTTAATAATCAAAGTTATGATGATTTAATGATTAAAGGTTTTATGATGTATTTTAATCATTTTGATACTACTAAAGAATTAATTAAATATCTTTATGAACTTAGTAAAAAAATTATTAGTCTTCAAAATGATAAAGATGCTTTTTATAATGATAAAACTATAGAACTTTTAAAAAATTATCGTCTTCCATATCAAACTATTGATTTACAAAAAGTTTATGGTCTTAATTCTGCTGGAGTAAATGTAGATAAAGATACAGGTGAACGAATCAAATTTGGTAAATCTCTTAAACAAACTTCTATTAATCTTAAATGGCATGAATTACTTGATTTTACACTTCCTTCTATAGATGAAGAAGAAGCTAATGCTTATTGGTATAAAAAAGATAATTATCGTGGTATGCCTATTGAACAACTTAATCTTCTTATTACAAATGATTTTGATAGATATGTTCTACCAAAATATATAGAACCTATGTTATATTATAATAAGAATGATGTTTTTCTTTGTTGTGAAATAGTTAGACAAAAACCTGATGAAGTAAAACTTAGATATAGTATTACTCATGCTTTTGGAGTTAATGTTTTATGTAGTGCTAGAGCAAATATTGCAGATAAACTTACAGTTAAATTTTATTCTGATATGAGTGGTCTGCATAAAGACCAATTTATAAAAGAACGTACTAATAGAACTAAACTTAGTTTTAAAAAGATTATTTTCCCACATATTAAATTTAAAACTAAACAACTTCAAGATTTTCTTGATGATATTAAGAATGTAGTAATATATCATACTAATAAATCAGCTTTTGAACGTACTATTGATTTTTATGGTACTAAATATACAATAGCTACAGGTGGCATACATAGTCAAGACCCACCTAGAGTATGTAAGTCTGATGATAAATATATTTATTTACATCATGATTATACTAGTTATTATCCTAGTATTATGATTAGTTATAATATTGCACCTAAACATCTTAATAAAACTGTATTTGTTAAAATGATTAGTTTTCTTAAAGAAACTCGTGTAAAATGTAAACATACTAAAGATAGTGAAGGTTATATAATGGAAGGAGTACCTAATAAAATAGGTGCAGAAGCTCTTAAAATTGTTATTAATAGTATATATGGTAAACTTGGAAGTGAACTTTTCTTTCTTTATGATAGATTTGCTCAAATGCAAGTTACTATTAATGGTCAATTAATGACAATGACTCTTATTGAAGAACTTGAACTTAATGGTATTCATGTTATTTCAGCTAATACTGATGGTATTGTTATTAAACTTCCTAAAGATAAATTTGAAGTTTATAAAGATATTACAGATAGATGGAATAAATTTAATAAAATGGGAGCTGATTATGAAGAATATAAAGAAATTGTTAGTAGAGACATAAATAATTATTTTGATATTCAAACAGATAATAGTATTGAATTTAAAGGAGCATTAGACCCTAAACAATATATTAAAGATTTAAAAAAAGGTTATGATATGCCTATTGTTGCTAAAGCTGTTTTTGAATATTTTGTAAATAATACTCCAATAATGGAAACTTTACATAATCATACTGATATTCTTGATTTTTGTAAAACTCAAAATGTTGGTAAACAATTTGATGTTGTTTATGACAAAGTAGAAAATGGTAAACTTAAAACTATTGTATCACAACGTCATGTAAGATTTTATGTTTCTACTAAAGGAATTATTATAACTAAAAGACAAAAAACTACTTTACAACGTAGTAAACTTGCTGGTGGAAAACCTGTTATAATTCTTAATTCTTTAGATGATAAACCTATAGAAGAAAGAAATATTAATTATAAATATTACTATGATGAATGTTATAAAATTATAGACCCTATTAAATTAGGTATTTCATCTAATCTTAAAGCTAATAGTATTAAAAGTACTAAAAGTGGTAAGAGTCTTATTAAAAAATATTCTCATAGTTATAATACTTTATTTGATAATGATGATACATTTAAATAAAAAGATATGAACTTACATAATTTATTTGATAAAGCTATCGAACGATGGAGACAAAATAAAGGTGTAGGAAGTGCTATTATACCAAATACTATTAATGATAAATATCTTATATCTGGTATATTAAATAGAATATATCAAAATTCTAATAGTTGTAAAACTCTAATATGTACTTTTAGTTTTGATGAAAGAATTAGTATTATGGAGTTTTTAACTCATCAAGAAGATGAAGATATTAATAATAAATTTAAAGATTTATTTAAAAGTAAACATATTAGTATTGTAACACAAGATTTTATTATTAAACATCCTGTTAGTATTCCTACTTTATTTATTGCTTATCATATTACTAGTCCTTTTAAACATTTAAGATGTTTTTATGAAAGTAGTAAATTTAAACTTACTATTCTTAATAAATTTCTTAAAAATAAAGAAGATAATATTGAACTTTATAAACTTTGTCCACTTTTAGATGAATTTAAAGCTAATGAATTAGAGTTAGTTCGATTGAGCACCCCCGTAGAAGAAACTAGAATTGGTGTAACTATTGAACCAAATTCTGAAGATGCTAAACTTCTTGAATATTATAATAATTATATTTCTACTAGTATTGCTATTTTTGGTGGATTTGATAAAATTGATGAAGCCAGAATAGGTAATACAAAACTTAATATAAGTGCAATTCAAATTTGTAATCAACTTGCTAAAGAAAATGGATGGAATGAACATCTTGATATGTCTAGTTCATTTAATATGCAACTTGATAATCTTTATAATCCTAGTAATATAAAAGAAAGAGCTTCTAAAACTTATGAAATTATTCATAATAGAGCAATTCTTTTATCAGATTATAAACTTAAACTTGGAAGTATTTATAATATAGTTAAAGAAAATAAAAATAAAAATATTCTTATTATAAATAAAAGAAGTGATTTTGCAAATAGTGTTACAGATTATATTAATAAACAAGAAAGAAAAATAATATGTGGTAATTATCATGATAAAATTGAACCTGCTTATGGTGTAGATATTAATGGTCAATTTTTAACTTATAAAAATGGAGAACATAAAGGCGAACCTAAAATATTAAAAGCACAAGCTCAACGAACTAATAATGAATTATTGTTTAATAAAGGTGTTATTAATGTACTTAGTACAGGTAATGCACCTGATAAAAAACTTAGGGGTAATGTAGATATTGTTATTATAACTTCTCCTCAATGTGGAGATATAAAAAATTATTTATATCGTTTATCTAATATAAAATACTTAAATAATAAAATAGTATTATATACTATATATTGTAAAAGTACAACAGAAGAAAAATTGTTAGATAATAAAGATATAGATAAAAATCATGTAATAGTAGAAAAAGATAACTTTAGTGAAAATAATTTTGATTTTAGTGTTGCAGATTAAAAAGAAAGTATTATATTTGTAACAGATAATCGAAACAAAGTTCTTTGAAATAATGGACAAGCAAAATGAAGTAACTAATAGTGGTAGTAGTCGTACATTGGCTACAAGACATTATGATTCTTCTACTAATCTTCGTGTTCTAGACCTTCTTGATGAAAAGCAACTTGCTAGTGCTGAGATTTTTCTTAAAAAGTATATGGCAAGTGAAAAAGGAGGTATTAAAAGTGTAGCTGATGGTTTAGCTATTCTTACTAGAGCACAAGACCTTAGATTACCATTTAGTACTTGCGTTGAACATATACATGTTATTAATGGTAAGACTGGCGTAGATATTCATATTATAAAGTCGTTATTACTAAGGGCAGGAGTAGTTTGGAAATGTACTAAAGATTATACTCCTCAGTATCAGTATACTGATGGTAATACGATTTATAATGAAACACAACTTCCTCAATATTGTGTTAAATGTCGTACTGCTAAAGAAGCTGAGGAAAAAACAAATGATGAAACTGTAGGAGTTTATCCTGTTAAATGGTATGCTGATTTAAAAGGTAATACTTATAATGAGTTTCAAATAAATGATAAATGTGTTAAATGTATCAATAGAATACAAGCAGTTAGTATTGCAAAAGAAGGTAAATTTCCTGTAATACGTATAGCTGCTCAACCTATAGATTATGTTACTGAGTATCAATTTACTAGATATAAAATGATTAATGGTCATGAACATGAAGTTAATTGTACTAGTCATTTTAGTTTTAGTGAAGCACAAGTAGCTGGTCTATTTGATAAAGATACTTATAAAAAGTATCCTCGTGTATTAATTGGTCATAGAGCTTTTACTCTTGGTGCTCGTGATATTGCTGCTGATGCAATTATGGGATGTCAAGAGCTTACAGAACTCAAAATTGTTAATAATATGGATATTAACGATTCTGATGTAATAGATACTACTTATGAAGAAGTTCAAGATTAAAGTAGTATTAAAATAAATAATCCATAAAATAATAAACTTAGAGTTTTACTCTATATTTCTTTAATTAATTAATTTATTAATCCTATTAAAACTTACAATTATGAAGTTAGGTAACAAAATTCAGTTTGGTGTTAATGCTCTCGTCGCTGGTCAGAAGAAGTCTGTGGTAAATGCTAATCCTCAGCTTATTGCTAATTCTACACAGGGTAAGTTCTCTATTACAAGTCCTGTTAGCAAGGCACTTGGTGTTGCTGTAGGTGAGAATATTATGTTCTTGAATAATATTCAAGGTGTTGAAGCAGCTATTCAGGCTCGTGTTGACGATATTGTTAAGTATGCAGAAGAGAATGGTATTGACCTTGATTCTCGTGATGGTCAGCAGACTGTTCTTGATGCTTTTAGTCAGTGGTTTATTGCTAAGGGTGTTAAGCAGTATGATTCTAAGGGTAATCCTGTAATGGCATCTGAGCGTTATAGTAAGGCTGATAAGGAGAAGTATCTTAATGAGCATGCAATGGATATTGTTGATGCTAATCGTGATGCTCTCATTCAGACTTTTGGTGAGATGTCAGATGAGGAGTTGGCTCAGAAGTTGACTATTGATATGGTTGAGTCACCTAAGTTCCATGCTGCTAGTGGTTCTAAGACTGCTACTACATCTAATGCTACAGGTGTTGGTTGTGCTTTGAACTTTACTGATAATGCTATTTGGACTACTTTGAAGTCTGACCTTGGTGATAATGCTGATAAGAAGAATCGTTATTTCAATGTTCTTCTTGATGAAGCTCAGGAGGTTGATTATAATAATGGCAAGGAGAATGTCAAGATTATGATTTATCCTATTGAGTTTGAGAAGGATGTTGACCCTATTCGTATTGCTAAGAAGTAATAATTAGCTTGTCCTAAATACAATCTTAATAATGGGAGATTACTTATAAATAGTGGTCTCCCATTTATTTTCTCTAATAATAAACAAATAAAACTTAATTAAGTTATGACAGAAGTCACAAATGGTGCAGCCATTAATGCGCAAAATGCTGCAAAGAAACATCGTAGAGGTGTAAGTAACAAAACTCAAGCTGTTGCTCAACTTAAATTTCATGAAAAAGATGCAGCTCAAAATGGTTTGTTTGTAGGACATCTTGAAGAAGTTCTTGTTCAATGGTCTACAAATGAAGAATCTAAGTCTTTTCCAGGAATGTCTGTTCCTCGTCTTACATTTCATTTTGAATCTAATCATGCTAATGTATCTGAGCGACGTCATGTGTATCAGTCTTTATTTCCTGTAGAAAGTAATGTTCTTACTATTCCTGGAGGTAAAGAAGAATGGAAAGTTAATAATGTGTTTAATTGGATTAAGCATATTCTTGATGTATTTTATCTTAAAGGTCGTGAATTAACAGAAGCAGAAGAAGAGGCTCTTAGTCTTAGTTTTGAAGATTATAATGATGCTGGAGAATATATTGCAGTTGAACCTGAAACTGTAATTGCAGCTTATCAATACATTTTTGAAAATACTGCTGCTATGCTTAATGGTAGTTTTAATCTTAAAGATGGAGATACTGCTAAGCCTGTTTATAAGACTGTTGATGGTAAAATGATTCCTTGTTGGCTTAAATTACTTAGACATAAGAAAGTTAAGACTAATTGGGTAAATGTTACCGCTAATGGTGATTTAGGTTTTGATGGATTTATTGGTAGTGGTGTAGTTGAAATTATTAAGAGAGATTGTCCTCCTTCAGTACTTCGACTTGATCTTGCTAAAGAATCTATTACACCTAAAGAAACTAAGAAAGTTCCTACTATTGGAGTACAAGGTTCTCCTATAGGAATGGGTGGTGTTATGGCTAGCAATATGTCTATGGGTGACACTGGTAATACTGATGCTTTTGCTGCCGCAGGTTCAGAAATGCCTTTTGGAGTAGATACACCTTTCTAAATTTTTATTAGTAGAAAATAGATTATTGTTTTGTTTCGTGGAGTTAGTGTTACTTGTAATACTAACTCCTTTTTTTTATGCTATCTTCTTATGAAGCGTAATCCTTATACTACAAATCTTACTAAAGATTATATTGAATCTAAAGTTTCACAAGAATTAATAGTAAGTAAGTATCTTGATATTCCTATTGAAATAGTAAAAGATTGTATTGAAAATAATCATCTTATTAATTCTGTATTTAGGGATGATGATACTAATAAAAGTATGGGTATTCAGTATAATGCTAAAGGTAGATTAAAAGTTAGAGATTTTGGAGGTTTTGGTTTCTTTGAAGATGTTTATGGTACTGTAGCTTATGTATTATCATTAGCTTATGGTAGAAAAATAGAACCTAATAATAAACAAGATTTTTATTTTATTCTAAAACATATAGCTCATACTTTTAGTAATATTATTGATAATAAAGAAACAGATGAAAATGTAACAGAACTAATTAAAGGTGCTATTAAAATAGCAAAACAACGTAGGCCTATTATTGAAATAGTACCTCGTAGTTGGAATAAAGATGATAAAAGAATATGGAACAGATGGAACATTTCTCTTAATTATCTTAATACTCATTTTGTAATACCTGTAGACCAATATTATATAGATAGAAGTGTTAATAGTAAACCAAAATATTATTATAAAGCTAAAGACCCGTGTTATGCTTATATGTTAGGTCAAACTAGAACAGGTATTTATCTTATTAAACTATATTTTCCTTTACGTAATAGAAGTCTTGAACTTAAATTTGTAACTAATGCAAATGTTTTAGAAGGACTTCTTAATTTAGAACTTGATAATTATGATTATATTCTTATAACAAAAAGTACAAAAGATAGACTAAGTATTGGTAGTCATTTAAGTCAAATATTCTTCTACGGGGGAGCTAATACTAAACTAAATATTGGTATTATCAATCTTCCTAGTGAAAATTATAAACTTAAAGATAATGAATATCAATGGCTTAAAAATAAACTTAAAGATAATGGTATAATATTAAGTTTACTTGATTTTGATAATACAGGTAGAAATGGTGCTAAATATTTAAAAGAAACTTATAATATACCATACATATTTATTACTCGTGGTGAATTAGGTCTTTATAATTACGATTGTAAAGATTTTGCTGATTTACACGATAAGTATTCTATTAATGAAATTAATCAATTTATTAAAGAAACTATAAGATATGTTGAACTTAAATACAAAACAGGCATTTCAGATACCAATGCCTATTATGAAGGATTACCATTTACTTAGTAGTCATAAAGAACCTAATAGAAAAACTGTTTTATTATATATGACTTATATTAGTAAAGAAGAGGAAAAACTTCTTGATGCTAATAAACAACTTGATGTAATAAGAGGTAATCAAAATTTTAGTATAAATCTTAATAATACTTATTGTTATGGACAAGTAGATTTTAATACTGGAAGTGATGATATGTATGATATTGAAGATTTTGATTTTTTAGATTACTTAACAGGATTTAGTGGTATACATATTCGTAATGGTTATAATTATAAAGAACATACATGTACTTCTACTGAAAGACGATGTGGTTGGACTGAAACTTGGAATCCTGCTATAGTTGCTCAATTTGCTCATGGATGTTTAGGTAAACCTGAACGTATAGTATTGTTTAGAAAAGTAATATGATTGATATTAGTAAAAATATTGGTAAATATACTCATGTTTTAGATAATGTACATATTAATTTTTTAAAACATGAAGTAGAAGAAAAAGGTATTCATAATGCTATTAAATTTATAATAGACCTTATTGATTGTACTATTATATGGAAAGATGATAAAACTTATGTTCAAACTATTAGTTGGCTTTATAGACATAGAATAAGTCAATTAATTTATTTAATAGAAAATTATGGTCTTACCGAAAAAGAACAAAATGCTTATTATAATAAAATTATAGGTATTCATATTAATAATCTTGAATATGAAAAACTTCATCCTCCTGTAATATATGATAAAAATAAAACTAAAACTAAAACTAAAAGAAAAAATATAAAACATACACAAACTGTTATTGAAGGTTTTGATAAACCTAAAAAACAATCTGTTGCTGAAAGAAAACTTACAGCTAAAGTTGCTAAATTAAATAATCTTAGTATTAATATAAAACCTATAAAATAATATGGAATTATTTAAACGTAATGCTAAAGGACAACCTATCTTTTGGAAAATAAATACAACAGGTTTGATTATAGAAGTTACTTATGGTCTTGTTGGTAGAGTAGGACATACAGAAACTATTTATACTAATAGACCTATTACAGATGAAGTTACATCTTTAATAGCTGCTAAACGAAGAGAAGGATATAAAGCTATAAGTGATTTATATGATAATGCTCCTGATTATTTAAATTATGAAAAAGGATTACTAAGTTATCTTGATACTTATCTTCCTAAATATAATACAGATAATAATGGAGCATTTATACCAATGCTTTGTAAAACTCTTGAAAATAATAAACCTTTTCTTAGAGGTAATTATTTTGGAGAATGGAAAATTAATGGTGAACGATGTCTAATTACTGCTACTAAAACTAATGATTTATTTAATAAAATAATATTAAATTATCGTAGTAGAACTGGAATTGATTGGACTAATAAACTTTCATATCTTGATAATTATATTCTTCCAAAAATACCAAGAGATTTACTTATTATGATGATAGATGAAAATGTAGCTCTTGATGGAGAATTATATCTTCCAGGTTATAATATTAATGATATTAATAGTTTTATTAAAAATATAGAACTTCCTCAACATTATCAACTTCAATTTTGGTGTTATGATTTAGTTATTGAAGGTATGTCTGCTATAGCTAGATATACTAAACTTGAATATTCTTTTAGTGATTATTTAGGTAAATTTAATACTAAAGAAGAACATCTTAATAATAAGAAACAATTTGTTCTTTTACCTCAAAGTTATATTAGTAATATTGATAAAGCTATAGAAGTAAGAGACATTAATATTGCTTTAGGATTTGAAGGACTTGTTATTAGAGAAGAAAATACTTCTTATCAATTTGGTGGAAAACGTAATAATGCAATGCTTAAATTTAAAAAGATTGCAGATGGTTATTTTACTATTATTGATATAATTCCTGAAGGTATTAAAAGAAGTCATCTTCCTAAATTTGTTCTAAAAAATGATATTAATGATGAAACATTTGAATGTACTCTTAATAAACCTCAAGATTATCAAGAAAATATTTTAAAAAATAAAGAAGTTTATATTGGTCATTTAATGTTTGTTGAATATAGAGAACGAAGTGGTATTAAACAAGTACCATTTCATGCTAAAGGAATTAATATTAAAATTTAATATGAATCTAATATTATATGATGTAGTAAATGAAAAAATAGATAAAACTAAAACTTGGATTTATCCTAGTAAATATCGTTTATTTAGTAGAGAATTTAATACACGTAAATATTATTATATTGGTAAAAGATATAATAAAGATAATGATACTACAAATTATTATTTAATATTTACAGATAAATGTATCAATAAATCTTGTAAACTTACTAATATTGATAATTTTGGTAGATTTAATATTAATGTAAGAAGTATATGGAAATATACTACTCTTAAAAATATTACTAAACCTATAAATATCAATATTAAGTTAATTGAAGATAATACAGATAGTACTGTTTATTATTTAGATGTTTAATATATTAGCTCCCCTGTAGAAGAAATGTGTATAAATAAATTAGAACATCTTAATCAATTCACTAATACTCTTATTGTAGGTGCTTGTGCTTTAGGTAAACTTGTTGCAAAAATGATTCATGAACATAATGATGCTAAAGTTAAAATACCTTTTACTGAAAAACGTGAATGGAATAGTATAGTTTGGACTAGTAAATACTTTAGAGTATGTGCTATGGATAAACTTACTAAAGATGAATTAAAACAATTTGATGATAATGTAGAACTTGTTAGTTTTTTATTACTTGAACTTATAGCTAAATGTGATAGTAATGATATGAGACTATGGAAATTTCATAATCTTCTTAAAAGTTATCCTACAACATTTGGTGCTCTTCAACCTACTATTGATGATGAAGTTGATGCTTTTGAAAGTATTTTCAAGAAAATGACTAACGATAATATTATAGATGAATAATAAATTAATAAGAATATACTTCTTTTTAGTTATGTGGCTTTTTATAGTTTAATCTGATTAACTATAAAGCCACATAATTTTATGAGCTTAAATTAAAAATTAAAATATTATATGAAATGTAATATTTTAAATTATTTTAATTAACTTTGTAAAACTAATATTAATAATATGGAAATTAATGATAAATTAGCTGATAAACTTATAGCTCTTGGAATTATCAATAAAGAAACTTTTAATTCAAGAGAACATAATGTAGGAGCAAGTGATTATAGTAAACGTACTATACAACCTTGGTCTATATGGCTTGATTGGAATCTTGACCCTTGGGATGCTGATATAGTTAAACGTATTGGTAGACATAAAGAAGGTGAAAGTGAAGAAACTAAATATAAAAAGATTATTCATATTTGTACTGAAAAACTTCGTCAAATTAAAATAAAGAAAGAACAAGATGAAAATAATAACTAATAGTGTAGAATATATTCCACAAAATTCTAATCCTTATAATCATATTGAATATTGTGCTAGAGTTTGTTATAATAGTCTTGATAGAATAAAAAATGATACACAAAGTAATATCAACTTTTGTAAAAGACTATTTAATAGAGGTCATATAAGTATGTTTCGTCATGCTGGATTATATTTTGTTATACCTTTTAAAGATATTAAAAATGATGAAGAATTAAGACGTAATATACTTGAAATTCCTGTAACATATCTTAATAGTTATTATTCAAATTATAATCTTTATCTTAGTTGTAATATGCAAACTAGATATGATTATATTAGGTTATTTGATAAAATCAATAAATATGAAGTTGATTATGATACAGCTAAAAATACTGAAGAATTTTATCTTCATGATTTAATTTATCATACTTTTATTATTAAAACAGGTATTGACATAACTCGTGAACTTAATCGTAAATCTCCTAATGCTATAGCTGAACAAAGTACTAGATATGTAGATTTTACAAAGAAAATTGGTATTCGATTTAAAAAATGTCATTGGATGTTTAATACTAATATTTATAGAAAATGTCTATATAATATTATGTGTAAACTTGATGAATGGTTTTATAGAATAGCTAGAAGTAAATATGGTCTTAATCTTAAACCAGAAGATGCAAGATTTTGTTTATTTCTTGATACTATAAGTACTGTAGTTTATACTTATACTATTAAAGATTGGAGACATATAATTAATCTTCGTTATTTTGGTTCTACAGGTAAACCACATCCTGATGCTAAAGATGTTATATCTAAAGTTAAAGAAGAACTTGAAAATTGTGGTTATCAATTTTACAATCCTAAAAATCTTAGTAAAAATGCTTGATTTAGATGTATTTACTGCTAGTTGGTGTGGTATGTGTACTGCTTTTAAAAAGCAATTAAATAATAATCCACCTAATTGTAATGTTTATATTAAATCTTGTGATGATGATGATATTTTTAATGAAGCTGATAAGTGGAGTATAAAAAGTCTTCCTACTAGTATTTTGTTTAATGATAAACATGAAGAAATTACAAGATTTATAGGTATTGTATCAACTAAAGTTATAAATGATAAAATTAAAGAATATGAATCAAAATGTATGGTGTAAACTTCTTGGACTTCATAAATATGAAGTTTATAAAGAAGAAATTTTTACTGATTTAAAAGGTAATCCTATTGGTAAAGTTATTATTAATAGATGTAGTAATTGTGGTAAAATAAATAAAACTAGAATCTTTACTGAACACGGACATGAACGGTGATAAATATTGTTATATTTTAGATTATGCTACAGGCATGATTTATCAAATAGAACTTACTGATAAAGATAAAAAACTTGAAAGTGAACAATTACTTGAATCTTATGGTTTTAATATAGATGAATGTAGTTGGATGTTTACAGATACTAAAATAGAAACTATAGTAGAAGTATGAATAATATTTATGATATTCAACAAAATCTTCTTTCTATTTTTGAACAAATAGAAGATAATGATGGAGAATTAACTCCTGAATTAGAAAATGCTCTTAAAATTACACAAGATAATTTTAAAACTAAAGTTAGAGATTATACTAAAGTAATTCAACAATTTGAAACAGATATTAATGCTATTAAAGAAGAAAAAAATAGACTTAATGCTCTTCAAAAAAGTAAAGAGTCTACTATGAATAGACTTAAAGATATTTTAGTAACAGCTATTATTAATTTTGGAGATACTAAGAAAAATGGAGTTCAATATATTGATTGGGGAACAGGACAATGTTCTATTAGAAAATCTACAGTTATTGATATAGATACTGATAAAATAAATAATACTATAAATAAAGTAATTAGTTATTTTGAATGGCTTAGATATACTAATACTGAAAATCAACAAGAACTTAATATTGATGATATAATAAATTATATTAATCAAGGTCTTACTGCTGAAGAATATAAAATTACTAAAGATGATTTATTGTCTTTAAGTAGTAATTTGAATTTTGATGTAAATATTAAAGATATTCTTACTACAGATAAAGGAAAATTACTTATTAAAGATATTCTTAATTATACTAGTTTAATTAATACTAAAGCAAATATTGATAAAGTTGCTTTAAAACAACAAAATAAACTTCCTAATTATGCTAGTAAAGTTACTAAAAATAATATTAATATTAAATAAATTATGGTACGAATTGATAATAAAAATGGTTTAACTTTTAAAGATTTAAAAAATCTAGTTGAACAAATGAATAGTGAAAATGATAATGTTCCTGTTCAAGTTCTTATTGAATCAGAACCTGAATCTGAAATTACTGTTAAATCAGTTATTGGAGATAATGATAGTATTATATTTTATGATTTTATTTAAATGGATATAGATAAATATTGTCTTAATATAGCTGTACAATGTGCTAAACAAAGTACAGCTATTAAACTTAAAGTAGGTGCTGTTATAATTAAAGATAATCATATTATATCTGATGGTTATAATGGTACTCCTAGTGGTTTTAATAATACATGTGAAACATGTACTAAAGGTATTGATAATTGTACCGAAGTTAAATTTTGTAGAAATTGTAAATACTTTAAAACTAAAGATGAAGTTTTACATGCTGAATCTAATGCTATTTTAAAATGTGCAAAAGATGGTATTGCTACAAAAAATACTACTCTTTATATAACTCATTCTCCTTGTATTGATTGTGCTAAACTTATTATTCAAGCAGGTATTAAACGAGTTGTATATCTTGATAAATATCGTAAAGATGATGGTATTAAACTTTTAAAAAAGTATAATATAAAAATTGAACAATATGGAGTATAATGTTAAAGGACTTCCTTGGAGAAGTGGTATAGGAAAAGATGTTTCTAAATGTACTACTGCACAAGAAGCTATTGAAGCAGCAGGTCTTAATTTTAATGTTCAAAAGTGTAATCTTGTAGCTAAAATGCCTTTTAATATAAAAGGTAATAATGATGTTAATAATAAAGATAGTTTTGCCTATAAAGGTAATATTTATCGAGATTGTGATAATGCTTATGCTACATATAGAACAGATTATAATATTCCTTTAGGTATTGTTAAAGATAAATATGAAGTAGTTCAAAATAGAGATGCTTTTGCTTTCTTTAATGATGCTATTGGAAAAGATAAAGCTGTTTGGGATACTGCTGGATATTTTGGTCATGGACATAAAATATTTATTAGTGCTAAACTTCCAACAGAAACTATTGTAGGTAAAGATAAAATAGATAACTATCTTGTATTTGGTAGTAGTCATGATGGAAGTACATCTATTAATATTTTGTTTACTCCTATAAGAGTTATTTGTACAAACATGCTTAATAGTGCTTTAAAAGGAGCTGATGCTTATATCAGAATTAAGCATACTGTGGGAACTAAAGAAAAACTTGAAAGTGGTGCTCAAATATTAAGAATAGCCTGTGAATATGCTAAAAATACAGAACAATTATATAATAGTCTTTTATGTATTGGTATGAGTGATGAAGCTGTAATGAAATATATTGCTAATACACAACTTACTAACAAAGAAATTGAAGATTTAAATGCTTATGATAGTAAACGAGGATATGAAAGACTATTATTAAATGATTATACAATTAAAGAAGTAACTAATATTAGTTCTCGTAAAATAAATACTATTAACAAGATTTTTTCTTATTATCATGATGGAATAGGTCAACATGATATTAGAAATACTGCTTGGGGAGCATATAATGCTATAACAGGTTATTATTCTAATGTAGTAGATATGAGTGGTGAAAAACGAGTAGATTCACTTCTTTACGGGGGAGCTAATAGAGCTATGAATAAAGCATTAATAGATGCTTATTCTTTAGCTAGTGCTTAGTTTTATATTATAGGTAGTCTTGATATAAGTTTTCTTTATCTTGACTACCTCCCCTGTAGAAGAAATGTTAATTACTTGGTTAGTTGTAAACTTGTTATTATATTTGCAATTACTTAAAGTTATAAAAATATGGAACTTGGAATAATTAATAAAAGTGATTTTCCATTACCTAAATATGCTACAGAAGGTAGTAGTGGTATGGATTTACAATGTAATAATAAAAAGACTTTTGTATTGAATCCTTTACAAAGAGCAATTATTTCTACAGGTATATATCTTAGAATACCTAAAGGATATGAAGTTCAAATTAGGTCTAAATCAGGTAATACTGCTAAATTTGGTATAATTGTTCTAAATGAACCTGCTACTATTGATTCTGATTATACAGGTGAAATTAAAGTTATTATTTGTAATCTTAGTAATTCAACTGTTACTATTAGTCATGGAGATTATATAGCACAAATGGTTGTATCTAAAGTAGAACAAGCAAAATTAGTAGAATACAATGATGTAATTAATAATACTACTAGAGCTGATAATGGTTTTGGAAGTACAGGCAATAATATTAATAATTAAAATTTTAAAGATATGAAAGATTTTGTAGAAAGAATTATCAAAGAACATAAAGAACTTCGTAATAAAGTTAATAATCTTAGTAATTTTGTTGATAATAATTTTAATAGTTTAAACAAAGAAGAATATTCTCTTATGAGACTTCAATTAAATGCTATGATTAATTATCTTACTTATCTTGAACAAAGACTTAAAATTTATAATATTTATATAACACCTAATGGTGAATATCTTGAAAAACTTAATATTAAGTAAATGAATAAAACAATATATTTAATTATTACTAAAGGTTGTATAGCTTGTTCTATTATGAGAAGTATTCTTAGAAAAGTTGAACATAATCATCTTGATAAGTTTACTAGTATTGTAATAGATTTTAGTAAAACACCTAAATTTATAGAAGAAAATGTTCCTCTTAGTGATTTTCCAACAATAGTATGTGTTGATGATAACGTTATTAAATATCATGTAAGTGGAACAATTACTATGAAAAAATTAGAAGATATATTACAAGATATAAAATTTATATAATTCTTGTTGTCATTTTTTAAAATGTTTAAGTTGATTGTAGGAGTAGTGCTCGTGAGAGTGCTGCTCCTTTTTTTTATCTATTAGAGGTATTACGAAGTCTGATTGAGCAATACTAACTTCTAATAGAATGTTTGCTTATTTGGTACTATTTGAGCTATTTTTGGCCTTTTTGGTATAAAGTGGATTAACTATAAAGCCTAATAAAAAGACCTTGTTAGAATTAAAATTAAAATATTAAATAAATTACTATTAAATAGAACATAAAAACTCCTATTACTTTCACAAGTAATAGGAGTAAAATTTTAAAATTAAAAAATTTAAAGCGCACTAAACATTCTCAAAACATTTGTTGCAAGAGTAGGAATCGAACCTACGACCTTTAGGTTATGAACCTAACGAGCTACCATCTGCTCCATCTTGCGAAGTATTAATTGTAGGATGTGACGGAATCGAACCATCATTTACAGGATGAAAACCTGTTGTCCTAACCTTTAGACGAACACCCCTTAATACTAGTAGCGACAAGGACTTGAACCTATATCTTACTCTCCACACTAAGCAGCACGTTCTAACCTATTGAACTAAACTACTAGTACCAGCTTCAGGCTGATTACTCTCAGAGTTATTTGCGGGACAAGTAGGAATCGAACCTACAACCTATAGATTAACAGTCTATTGCTCTAACCTGTTGAGCTATTGACCCAAAATAACTACAACCCTAAAAAGGAGAATGAGTTGTAGTTTTATTTGATTCACATCAAAGAACCATTCTCCGAGTTCTGCTTACAACAATCTACCTAACATATTATCACTTATGAGCAGTAAGTAGTCTGAGAACACTTTTATTATGATAATTTATAGGACTACTACTATTATTATCATCTTCCAATCTATCAAAATTCAGTAAGGTTATTGAGCACAAATATAAAGATTATAATTATTATCACCAAATATAAGAACGTTAAAAGAAGTTAAGCAAATATAAAGAGAAGTTGACATACAAGTACATCAACTTCTCTACAGGGGAACTAATTTCTAATATAATCAGCAATATCTTTAACAGGTATAATACTAAGCATATTTTTATCAAGTTTATAATATTTATTACTACGTTGAAGTCTATTAACCATATCTATTCCATGATACATAGGAATTTGACGTTTAAGTTTAACTTCAAGTTTATTTTCTCCAGCATAAAGACCTGTTTTATAATAAGGGTCAAAATCATCACCTTGTATCATATATTGAGCAATAAGTCCCATACTATTAAATATGTCACTTAATCCACTTTCTACTGCGACAGGACTTGACCAAAGTTTAGCACCTTCAGACATAAGACCTGGAATAGTATACATTGCAGATTCAGAAGCAAGTCTATCAGCTTCATACATAAAAAGATTATAAAGAATACCATGTTCTTTATCATCACCTCCTGCAACAACTTGAAGTCCTATGGCTAAACAAATAGCTGATGCAACACCTAACATATCTCCTAAAGCTCTTTTAATATTAGCTCTATCAGTTTCAGGTATAACATTCCAATTAGTTCTAATATTTAAAGCAAAATCAACATAATTTTGAATAATATTTTGAATACCTTGAGCTACTTGAATATTATCATCATTAATATCGTTTTCAGCTTGAAGTTTTTTAATAAAAGATTGTTTTCTAAGAGGAAGAGCTAGAAAATCTTTAATAGCTGCATAACAACCTTTTTCTATAGTACCTCTTTCTTCATTAAAATAACCTTGTCTACGATAACGTTTCATAATACCAGGATAAATATGTTTATGATATTGCATTACAAGACCTCCCCACCAATATGATTCCCATTTAGCAGCACCAAGTCTATCATACACACCATGAATCTTTTTATTAACTGATATTACTCTATCTTTAAATCTACCAAGAAGTTGATAAGCATCTTCATCCATTTGTGATAATATACTATTATTTTTAAAACCTAATTGACCATCAAATGTTAATTCAAATTGACTATACAATGTAGGATGAAGTTCATCATTATTAAATTCTTCTTTAGCTTGTTTTTGATATTCTTTACGTTTATCTATAAATTTAGTTTTATATTCATTATCAAGAGTATTAACAAAATCAGTAACTATATTTTTTCTAAACCAAGCATATTCTTTTTTACTATTAGGGTCTTTAAGTTCAATCTCTTTATATTTACGATATTGTTCTTTAAGTTTATCAGTAGTTAGAATACTAAGTAATGCTTTTTCTTCAGCATCTCTCATAAATTCAGCTTCATTTTTAACTGTATATGAAAGTCTACCTGTTGCTTTATTATTATTATTAATACACAATCTATGACTAAGCATCATACTAAACATAGCACCATTTTGCATGAAATGTTCACCACTAGATTGAGGACTATATGCAAAGTCTCTAGCTTTTTCAAGTTTTTTATTTAAATTATCAACATGAACAACTCCTGTATATTCATCAAATTCAACAACATTAAAAAATTTAACTAAAGCACTTTGTAAAGATGAAGCTTTATCACTATTCATATCAGCTATAAAACTAGGAAGACCTTTGTTCCAAATAGCAACGCCTTTAGCCCAAAGTTTACTACCAAAATATTCTTTAGCAAAAGCTTCACCAAGAATTTGAGTTTCACCAGCAGTTACATTAGCAATTCCACCTGTAAAATTTAACATCATAAATTTAGCAGATGTAAGACTTTGTGCTAAATTAGCTACACGAGTAAGATGATTATTTGGTTTTTTCCATTGATTATATACTAATCTACGAAGCCAATTAACATATTGTTCTTGAAGTCTTGTATCTTTTCGTGTAACATATTTATTTTCTTTATCTGTAGACATTGTAGCATCTCTTTGTAGATTATTAAAACCTTCATTTTTAACATACACTCTAAGTTTATCAAGCATATTTTTAGCATAAAACAACATATATTTATTATCTTGAATAGCATTAAAGTGCATTGCTTTAGTAATATAATCTTCCATTACATCTTCCCAATTAGTATCAAGAAGTTTTTTATGAATTTCAAGATTAGTAGCTTCATCAGCTTTACGTTTATTTGTATATTCTTGTAAACGTTTTGTATAATCTTCTATACTTTCATTTTCTTCTTGTTTAGGCTTAGTATAATCAATATTGATACTATCTTTAGATTTAAGAAGATACATTAAAGGCATATCTATAGTTTTATCTTTAGCATAATCAACATCTTCATACCAAGCTTCTTTACCTGTAGCATTATTAACCCATCCTATAAATTTAGCAGCTTCTTTAGCTAACATTTCTTTACTAACTTCTGCTTCTTTACGTCTACTAGCCATAAAACCTTGATTAAGATAATTTTTAGCAGCAGCAGTATTAGCATATTGATAAAGAATTTTTTTAAATAAATCTCTAACGTCACGTTCATATTTATTTAAAGATGTAGTATTAATATAATTAGTAGTATCTTTTAATTCATCTTTTGAACCATCGTATATATAATCATCAAGTTTACGACCATTAGGTTTAAAATTATTTTCTAATGTAGTATTTTCTTTATAATCATGATTTAATACATCAATACTTCCATCAGGTTTACCTTTATTATCTTTACCATCTTTAGGTCTACTTTGTGTTTGATTAAAATTAGGAATCCACTCACCTATTGTTTCAAATTTACCATCATCACTTATGGGATTAATATCAAGTTTAGTCCAACAATCAAGAGGTTCATAATTATGAGAATAAGGATTATATACATGATTTTTATTAAACCAAGTATTAAATTCTTCTTTTCCTTTAGCTTTCATTTCTTTGTATTTATCAAAATAATACTGAGTTTTAGTTTTAGTAGTATAATTTTGAATAACATGAAAAGCATCAGTTTTTTTCTTATCAACCATAGAATTATCCCCTGTTCCATCAGGTTTATAGCCTCTAGGAACAGCATAACCAAACACTTTACGATTAGGAACTACTTCGTAACCATTTATACGTTCTTCTACTCTTTCAAAAACTTGTTGCCATTTTATAAGATAACGAGTTCCTTTAAGAGCTGCTAAACCTTTTTGTTCATTATATAATTCATCATTAGTTATAAAATCTACATTAGACTCAATATAATTTTTTATAGCTTTACCATTTGTACTATCTACAGTTTTCTTTAAATTTTCAATAGTATCATATAATTTATCAAGTTTATCTAAATCTTCTATTGAAATTTCTTCTGTATGAAGAATCTTAGTACCTTGTTCATAATATTTAATTAGAATACTATTAATTTCGTTCACATATTTGAGATATTCTTGATTAGGAATACCATTAGATTTCATTTTTGAATAAAATGCAGATTTGAATATGTCTCCATTTACAGGTGCATTTGAAATTAACAGTCTATCACTATAAGGTTGTCCTTCTTTAATATTATAACGAGCTAAAGTTTCAGTACGAAGTTTTTCAATATCTTCAATTGTAAACTTAGTACCATCTATTACACCTTGATTATCATAAGCTTCTCTAATTTTAGCAATACTTGTTAAAACAGTACCACCTTTTTTATTTTCTCTAAATACTTTAAACGCATCATTTATATATTTTTGAACTTCTGGAGTTATAACATAACGAGCATTTTGTTCAATCCAAGATTTAGCTTTAACATAATCTTCATGTTTTATCAATTCAGAAATAGGAACTGTGGGTCTACCTTTACTATCTCGTTGTTCATAATTAGAAATAATATCAAGATTTTTTTCAAGTTCTTCATCAAATCCAAATTTAGAATCTTTAGTAAAATATGTATCTCGAAGTTCTTTCATATCTCTAAGATAATTTCTTAAAGCAGTAGCAGATTCTATACTTCTGATAATACGAGTTTCATCTTTATAAGGATTAGCAGGGTCTTGAAAAGAATATTTTTCTTCAAATTCTTTAGTAACATCATTATAGAAAAATCTATTAGTAAGATTATCTATATCTTTTTTAATTTTACGAAGTTCATCTTGATAACTTTCATCTAATATACCATTAACCGAATGACTTAATATTTGATTACGTTTACTAATAAGTTTATTATATTCACTATATATAGAGCCAAAATGGTCTATCATATATTTTTCTAAGTTAAGTTTAGTTTGATAATAATCATCTTTAAGTCGTTGATTGATATGATTAAGTTTAAACTTATCATATTCAAATTTAGCTTTAAGATGTTCTAAACTTCCATCACCATATTCTATTTTAGCATTAGCTATATTTGTTCTAAGTTCTGTAATTTTATCTACAAAAGCTTGATTATAATCTTGAATAAATTTACCATAATCATCAATAATATGTTTATAATCAATACTAACTCCAGCTTTTTTAGCCTCTTCTTTAATTTTATTTAAAGCTGATTTAAAATCATCTACACGTTTATGAGCTAAAAGTTCATTACTTCTAATATCACCCATAACTTCTTTAGTTATTATTTGAAGTAAAGGATTAGAAGTTTCTTGTAAATCATTAACCCAAGCATCAAAAGCTCCTGCACTATGATAACCATCAAGAATACTAATAATATCACTTTGTATAAGAGGATTATCACTTAATTTAGCAAGATAATCTTTAGCAAATAGTTCTTCTGCTTGATTAATAATAGTAGAATTTTGTAAACTATCTATAGCTTGTTTGATTTTATTAAGATTAGCTCTAAGACTTTCATCTTCTGAACTAATATCTAATTCATTAATCATTCTATAATTACGAACAAAAGCTCTAGCATCAAGTAATGTTTTAAGAAAACGTTTACGTTTATCTTTATCATTTCTTATAAGATTTATAGTATCTTCTTCAGCAACAGAATGATATTTACCATCATCATCCATTATAAAATATTGTAAATCATTAAGAATCTTATCAACAGTACCTTTGACATATTCTGCTGTTACAGGTACTACTTCATTAAGATTAAGTTTAACAGAATTTTCTGTTGCAGTAATAGCTTTATCTCTTAATCTATTAAGAGCTTTACTAGCTTCAATATCATTTTCAGATAAAGCTCTACGACGCATAGCTTTCATAGAACCTACTCCAAGCTCTGTTACACTAGAATTTAAAATTTCATTAGTATCTACATTGTCATCCTCATTAGTTTCATCAATTTCAATGTTTTGATCTATATGAGGAGTAATTGCAAATACATCATTAACTGTATAACCTATTTGTCTAGCACGATTAATAATATCAATTATTTGAGGATCTTTTTCTTTAATATCTCTACTTAATGCTTCTTTACCTGAAATATAAGCTCTATTGTATTTTTTAAAATCAATTTTTTGAATATCATATTCTTTACCATTAATAGTTTGAGTACTACCATTTACAATACCAGTATGAGTAATAAATTTATCTAATGCTCCACTACGTAAATAAAGTTTTCCATTAGGATTTTTTTCAAAATAATCAATAACTTTTTTTATTACATCTTCAAAACCTCCTGTATAATTAGTATTTTTATCATTAATATTAAAAGGTTTAGCTGTTAATTGTTTAGCAATAGCATTTTTATTTATAAATTTATGTTCATTTACAGTTTCTTTATATTTACCTATAATTTGAGATAAAGAAATACTATTATCAGTAGTACCAAACCAATCATCAATTATTGCATTATAAAAATCTTCATCATAATAACCATTATTATTTTGAATATTTACAGACCATTTGCTATTTTCAGATTCTTCAAGTTTACTTAAAGGATAAGCTATAAGTTTAGTACCTTGCATCCTAATTTTATATAAATCTGTTTTTTTACCAAATCTAAGATTTACATATTTATTAGCATAAAGTTGTTTTTCTGTTTTATCAGCATAAAGAAATTTATATTTATCTGCTAATTCAAAATCTTCTTTATTATTAATATCAAGAGCTATTATTCCATAACTTTCTCTACGTAATTGAAAATTATTTTTACCAGTTTTTTCAACATTTTTAGTAGCAATTTGTTGAATATTAGAATGACTTCTTACAAAATTATTAATAATATTATTAATATTAATATCTCTTCCGTTGATAGTATCAATAGAACGCATTAATTCTTTAACAATATTAGTATTAGGTTGATTTTCATCAATTTTTAAAACACTATTACTAATTATTTTAGTAACACCATTACGTTTCATTTTAAAACCTTCTACTGCAAAAGCATATTTAACTATATCAAAAGCAGTAGCTGCTACTAAAGGATTACTATTAAAAAAGGCTTTATTAAAAGCATCATACATAGCTTCAATATTAGCGTTACTATCAACAAATTCTATAGTTTGTGCTCCAGCTTTAGTTTTACGATATTGACGTTCATTAAATAAAGTAGTTCTAATATAACTAAAAAGTCTACTATTTTCAAAATTACTTTGAATCCATGTAATTTTTTGAGCAGGACTTAATGTAAGAAACTGATTAACTTCTTCTTCAGTAGGATTAGTAATATCATTTACAGTAAAATCAACTAAATTTCCATCTTTATCTGGAACTTTTAAATCAACTGTTTTACCATATCCATAAATTCTACTACGTTCTGCTTCTACATCAGTATCATTTTTATAATCAAAACCATCTTTACTCCAAATTAATTGTTTACTTACTGCATTAGTATTATTATAAAGATAACCAAGAATATAATTTTGAAAATCTTTATAAGTTTTTTCAGTCATTGATTTTGTATCAGTAAAAGCTTTTCTAAGACTATTAACTTGGTCTCTAAAATGTTCATTTTGTGTTTCAAATAAATGTCTATTTATTTTAATACTAACAGCAGTAGCATATTTAAGAAAAGCGTTTAAAGAAGGATATTTACTATTAGAACTATCACTTGTTATATAAGAATCAAGACCTTTATCAATATTAGGATAAATAACTTCTAAAAATGATTTACGAGAATCATTACTATCTTTTTCAGGTTCTACAAATAAAGTTTGTTTTTCTCTAGATATAATATCTTGAATTTTATCAAATACATCATTTGTAGCAAAAATAGTTTGTTTAGCACCAAATTTATCTGGATTACAAACTCTAGCATATTCTCCAATACTATTAGCAAAACTAGAAAGTCTATTATATTGAAGAAGAACTCCTAAATCAAAAAGAAGTTTATTAGTTTCTTCTACAATGGAGCTACCTTTAAATATACCTTCATTGTTAAGTCTATCTTTATATTTACTGCTTGATATATTTAAACTTTCTGCATCTTTTGCTATAATACTAATATTATAATTTGCAATATCATTTACATCAAATAATTGGCCTAATCTACTATTAAATATTTGAAGTTTTTTAACAATAGTATTTATATTATCTTTCTTATTGAAATCTATACCATTTATAGTAAAAATTCGTTCAGCTATATTTTTAAAAGCTAAATTAAAAGGTTTAGCATAATTATTACTATAAATAGATTTAGTAGAATTATAAGCATCTACTAAATATTTAATGCCAGGTTGCATAATAAAAGCAACACATGTTTTATAATCTGAACCTATATCAGGAAAAGTTTTATATACTGCAAAAGTAAAATCATTAACATTAGGAATAGCACCTTCTTTTACAGCATCAAGAATATGAGCTGTAGTTTGAGAAGAATAGGCAGTAAGAATTTTACCTGCAACATTTTTATTATTTTTACTCCAACCAAAAGTATTATGTTTAACTACATAATATTCATTATCTTCACCTTTATTATAAACTTGAATATTATCAAAAGATTGTTTAAGAGCTTTTAAACTATAACCATCTTTTTTATAATATTGAATATTAATAGTATTATCTTCTGAAATAACAGGTCTAACTGTATTACAAACAGATACAAAAGTATCACGAGTAACACTAAATGCTTTAAGTTTAGCACCACTCATTACATCTTCTTGATAATCTGCTTGGTCTAAGAAATTATAAGGATTACGAGCATCTCTTATTTTTTTAACATTAGTATCTATAACAGCGTCACGGGCATCAATAATATCATCAAAATTAGAACGAGAAAGATTTTCTTCTAATGATTCATTATCAGAAAGAATATCTAACATACTTTGAAGAAGTTCATTATTTCTAGCTTCTGTTGTATTAGCTTCTTCTGTTGATAATGTTTTAAATTGTGTATAACTAGGAAGATTATTTTTAGTAGCTAGTTCTTCAACTTTTCTTAATCGTTCAGCAAGAATTTCAGCTTTATCTTTATTAAATTGTGCTTGGTCTTCTTTAGTAGAATTATTAATAAAATCATTAATTTGATTTCTTAAATTTATAAATTCTTGAATTTTATTAATTTCTTCTTCATTTAATTCAGTATTAGCAAGATATTCATTTAATCCATTTATTACATTATTATTTTGTTCAGTATAATTTTCTCGTTTTGTAGATTTATTACGATTAATATTTTGAAGTTCTTTAATTTTATTTCTAGTATTATCATTTAAAGAATGATAAAGTTCTGTTTCTCTATCTCTTAATTCATTAAATGCTTCGCTTCTACTTTGTTCAATATTAGTTTTAAGTTCTTCAATTTCTTTACCTACTTTTGTAGGAATATGACCAATTTTAGTTCTTAAATAATTAAAATAAGCTTGTTCTGTATGTTTAGTAATATAATCTACTTTTTTAATTTTATGAGTTACTTTATCTAATTTAGTATTAAATTGTATACCATATATAGAATCAATATCAAAGTCAGAACCTGTTTGAGATACCCAATCATCAGGAACTACAATAGTAGAACCAAGAGCGTCATCAATAAATCCTACAACTTTCATAATAGCTATTGACTGTTTACCTTCAGTAGGAATACGATAACCTATAATTTTATCAAGTTTAGCATCTTGAAGTTCTTTTAAAAGTTCCTCATCTGATTTAGTATAACCATTTTCATCTCTATAAAAACTAAAATTACTTTTAGGAAGAAGAACTTCAATATATTTTTCACCATCAGGATGATAATGAAGTTCTTTAGAAGTTCCTATATTACCTTTAGTTTTAGTATAATACATTCTATTTTTAATAGAAAGTTTATTATACTCTTCTTCATTTATATTATCAGTTAAATTACGTCCTTGACCACTGCTATTAAGTTTATAAATTATAGGAGCATTAGTTGCTTTAAAACCAATATTAGTAATCTGAGCAGCATGAAAACCAGGAAGCGTTTGTCTAGTAACTCTATTATTAAATACACTTTGAGCTATACTTTCTAATTTACTAGAAACTATACTCATAAAAGTAGGCATTATAGTAATAGGTAAACTAAAATTGCCACTAGTATCAGTAACTTGATCTTTAAGAAGAGTAACATAATCCATCATATTACTATCAAGTCCTAATCTAGCTACTTCTTCTTTAAGTTTATCAAAGAAAAGTTCATAATCTAAACCTTTAATATTACCTTGTTCATCTAATTTAAGATTACCTTTTTCATCAACCTCTAAACATAATTCTTTCATTAAATCTTGAAAACTAGATTTAATATTAGCAACATAAAGATGATTAAAATGTTGTTTAACATCATAAAGACTACTTGTAGGTGGAATATTATCTACTATTTTTTTCATAATCTGAATAGCAGCTTTATTTTTATCATTTACATGTTGAGGAGTTTCTTGTTGAGTATAAAGATAATTATAATTAAAAAGTTCTTTACTTCTTTCTACATTAGCATTAAAATCATCTATATTTTCTTGAGTAATATTACCTTCATTATCCCAAATAGTAAGAACATTAGCTTTACCTGCTTTAGAAGTTTCTGCTGTATTTAATTGGTCAATATCATTATTTTTCATTAAATTATAAACTTGTTCAAGTTGAGTACCTTTAATAAATCTAGGAACAAGAACAAATTCAGCATTTTTAATTTGTCTAGGATTCATTACTCCAAATTCATTAGAATAATGTTGGTCATAATAAAAATTTTTTTGAACTTGAACAAATTCATTTATAGTTTTAGCATCAACAGGTTTAGTTTCATCATAAATAGCATCAATAAGAGATTTATATTTTCCTAATTGTCCTCTAGCAGTAATACGACGAATCCATTCTTCAAAGGTAATATAAGATTGAGCATCGTTTACTGTAGTATTTTGATAACCACTCATCATATTACGAGCAGTAGATAAAGCATCTTTTTTATTTAAACCTTCTTTATTAAATATATTACTTAATTGTTCAACAAGAATACCATCTTTTTTAGCACCATTTAATCCTTTAACAGCAGCTTCTTTACTAGTTCTAATAGTATTTTTAATAGTAACACCAGTAAATCTATTATATAATCCTACAAAAACATTTTCTTTTGTACCATCAGCTTTAATATGAACAAAAGGTGTAATATTAAGTCTATGAGTAATTGGAGTTTTTTCAGCATCTAAAGCTTCTGTATAATTAACTATACCATAAGGTACTCCACTACCTTGAGCTTCTTTAGCTCGTTTAAGAAAAGTTTGAGTATTCTTATAAAATTTAGTATCTCCTTCAAATAAATCATTAAAATTAATATATTGAAGATAATAATTAAGAGCAAACTCTGTAACATTATCATCATTATTTAAACGTTTATCAATAAAATCACTGAATTCATTTAATCTATTTTGAGTATCTTCAATATAATCATTAATAAAAGAAGTAAGATGTTTTTGAATAACATCTTCTTGACTATCAGTAAGACTTATTTTAAGTCCTTTAGCAGAATTAATAAAATGAATATAAGTATCTTTAGCTCCCCCGTAGAGAAAATCAAATACTTCATTTATTATATTCTCACCATAATTAGTAGTAATAGCTTTTCCATTTTTATCAAGTTTAGTTATTACAAATCTATCACTATGAAATACTTTACCTGTAAGTTTACCATTTTCAATTATATGTTTACCATTACTATGATAAACATCATACATTTTTCTAATAGTTTCAGGATTATCTCCAAAGCCTTCTCTGAAAATAGGATTACCTTTATCATCTACAAGAACTCTACCATCAGGACCACATTTAAAAATATGATTAAGAGCAGTAGCAGCATCTGTAATTTCTTGTACAAAAACATTATGTAATTGTTTATAAACAGGATGATTAATATTAATTTCTCTTTTAATAACTCCTTCTTTTATAAGTTCTTTTTGATAATGTTTTTCAAGAGCACGTACAAGTTCTGAACTTTTAGTAGTTCCAGCAAATCCTTGGAATGTAGGTTGTTCTAAAATAAGTTTACCATTATCTTGACTTAAAGTACCGGCAAGAACATATTGAGTTTCAATACCATCAGCATTAGTATATACACAATTTATAGTAATAGTATCTCCTTTTTTAGAATTTTTTTCATTAATAAAGGCTCTATTAGGAATAACAATATTTCCTATATTATTAGCTGTAATATTACTAATAGCTTGATTTAAACTACGTTTAATACAAAGACTATCATCACTTACATAATCTTCATCTAAAGTAGGTAATTCATTAATTCGTTTATTTATTTCTCGATTAGCTTCAATTTTATTTGTAATAACAAATAAACCATTATTTGCACCAACTGTTGTTTCTTTAGTAGAATATCTAGGAGCTACTATAATAAAGTTTTTAGGAGCATCACTAGGAATTCTCATAAAATAATTAGCAAATTCAATATTAGGATCTTTATCAGTAAGATTATGATTACGCTCAGTAGTAAAATAATTAATAAAACTAGTAGCAATATAATCTCCTTTACTCATTTCAGAATAAAGAACATTCTTAGAACTAGTCATATCGCTAGCTCCACTAAATAATCTAGCTTTAATTAATTCTCTAGCATAAGATGTAGGAATAAAATCTTGACTTTCTTCATCTAAAGTAAAAAGACCATAATTAATAATATTACCATCTTCATCTTTATGTTCAATCATAATATTACTAAAATCATATTGCCTAGATTGACTTTTGTATTTACCAAAGTTTTCAAGAGCAATAGTAGATTTTAATGTATTAATAACATTAGTAATCATACTATTATTAATAATATCAGAAGAGAGATTACCATGAACATTACGAGAATTAAGTTCTACTTTAACAGGACTATATTTAACAAGTTCATTAGCTAAACCAAAAGCAGCAGCTTGTGTAGAACTATCTACATAATCATTATTATAATATGGAGTTAAATCTATATAATCATTAGCTTTAATAAATTCACCATCTGCTTTTCTTGCATCAAGTGCTTTATTGTGAGCATAAGCTTTTCTTAATTCAGCTTGTTGACTATAATAATTAAGTTGAGTTTTATAACTAGCATCAATAGTA
>ERZ808274.22-NODE-22-length-95983-cov-22.823138_pt1 | contig 95983 bp, 98 predicted proteins | sample MGYA00521277_ERZ808274 | MGnify/ENA primary metagenome ERZ808274 (study PRJEB31516, sample SAMN03275597) | gut metagenome | biome: mammalia-associated habitat; material: feces | host: Papio cynocephalus | place: Kenya | collected 2012-07-28 ... | reverse complement strand
TATTCATCCAACCCATATGCTTTTCTGGCGCGAATAAGAGGTCTAATTTGTCACGGCCTTCCGAACAGATACCTGTTTCGCTATATATATACACGTCTTCGATACCATTATCAACAAGGGCTACGATAGGATATACGCTGCTTCTGTTGGTACAAATAATCCTCGCCTCTCTGCCGTCTCTTGTAATAATCCTCCTGTTGGGGTTCTTGAGATATTCCTCCAAACTAAACTGTTTCATAATTTCTTTTGATTTTGTTATTTTATTTTAATGCCACGACCGCCCTGCTGAGATCTGGACGAATCTTGTTTATGATGCTGCAACAGCCGGAGTCGAAGTTGACGACCCACACAGCAGGTGAATAATATTCCGACGAAGACCCAAACCGGCCATCAAGCAAATCTCCATTATGTTCTTTGAGAATAGTATTAATTTCATCCTTTTGAAGATACATCTGCAATAGTTCTTCTTTTGTCGCTATCTTCACATTGTTATCTTGGGCGTATCCCATAAAATCGTCATAAGGCATTTCTGGCACGTTATCCTTAAGCAGCACCTTATCAATTAATGGAATGTATACTCCTTGCTGCTCCTCAATCCATCTAGGAGCAATCATTTGTTGTAGTTTCTTGTCCATAACTATTCCTCCATCGCTTTCTTAAACTTAATAAGGCTATCTTCCGCCAACCTTCCCCAAGCAGAATATTGTATCGACGGTTGATTTTTAAGCCAATCCTCAATCTGATTAAGCATCCATTCAGCACCAATCTTAAACGCTTCTTTTCCTTCAACTTTAGATACTGCAACAAACGGATTATATGAGTCGCCCTCAATATGAGTCTTCACGTATTCCTCTGCTTTTTCTTCGATAGTCATAATTACAACAACGGTTTAGCGGTTTCTAACAAGTCTTTGAAAGTATCAAGAAACTCTTGTGCCATATCTTGGCTTAGAAAAGAAAGTCCAGTTGTCTCATAATAAAGGCTCTTTATTATTAAGTCTCCGTTTGCTACGCAAATTCTATACCTCTCAAAATCCGATTCCTTATTGTTTTTTACCCAAGCATTCCTCAACTGAATCAGTTTTATATATGCCACAAATGCCTCACAGAGTTCCTTTGACATAATATTAGCACTAGTTGCTGCTTTTCTATCTCCAACACCTGCTGAATCCTGAATCTCGCAATCTACATCAATCCAACATTCAGACCCATCTAAAGGATTCTGCTCGCAATATTCCTCCCAAGACATTGGCTTGTCGTTGGAGTTATACCATTTAAGATATTCATTTTCGCGTTCAAGCCAAACGTCACCGCCTATCGGCCAATCGAAGGCTGAACGAATAAAATTTTCATTGAAGCAAATTCTATCGCCAATTTTATGTTTGAAGTGATTTTCGTAAAACTCATTCTTCCAAGGCTGCTTGTCAAGCCATTCAAGTATTTGTTCTTTTGTTTTCATGATTATTTTTCGTTTTTAGTTCTCCAATACCAACTCAATTTTTTGTCCTCATCCTCATTGTAATTGAATTTTTCATTCAAGGATTGCATGTTGAATTGTCTTGAAGAGTTAAGATTATACAAACCTCTGTGAATTGCTTTATTGGCTAATTCAACAGTAGATTTTCTCTTTGACTTAGACATGGCAAGGTTGAGAATCAAATCAATAATACTTGTGTTTGACTCGGTAAGCCTGTCCTTCAAATCATTGTTGTTATGCTCTATATACTTCATGTATAAGTCAAACATTCTATGAGAATCGAGTTTGCCTTTAATCATCAGATAGAGTATAGCATAATCTATCTCCTCGTTTGTCTTTTTGAGCAACTCGTTTAAGAGTTCAAATGTATCCATAACTAAATTTCTACAGGTTCATCTCCCCAAGTGATATGTCTGCCAATTAACTTTTTATCAGCATCGGAGGGAAGTTCTATAAAATTTGTGCATTCTCCACGACTGGGAATCCATATCTCGTTTGAAACGTCTCTTTCCGGAGCATAATCAAAAACACATAAATTGAGATTTTTGTCTCTTGCAATCCAACCCATAACTAATTTTCTTTAATTTTTGTCAACACATAAGTAGTATCACTCTGCTCTCCAATAGTAGTTACCTTGTATTCAAGAGTGTATTCAGACGCGGGATATTCTTCAGATTCCTCCGGTGCGGTTATGTCTATTATGCCTGCAACACTGGCAAACAACATTAAAGAACACACACTGCCGACAGCGGCTTCGCCATCGGTGTTAGCGATGGAATAAATCAATCCCGAAGTTGACAACAATGCCGCTATTATACAAATCCAAATCATAACTAATCCTCCCATTCCCATTTATAACCGTGACATGTTTTTAGCTTATGATTAGCACAAGCTCGTATGCCCTTAACGCAGCATTGATTTGCTAAAGAGGCTTCTCTCGCTGTCGAATAATGTACGCGTTCGCCAGATGTTGCTATACGTATAACTTTTCTTCCTGCCCTTGAGCCATAAGTGTTATTATATGCTTTTGTACACCATTCAAGATTATCTAAAGAATTATTAGTTTTATTTTCATCCTTATGATTGACAAACTGATAATTATATGGATTTGGTACAAATGTTTTTGCTAATAACCTATGAATTGTACAAGGACGTTCTATACTGTTTTTAGACAATATAACATGAAGATAACCTGTTCTTTTATTGAAATATTGTTTTAACAATCTCCAATTTTGACTTCGCCCATCAATCTTAGAAGGTCGTGTTAATTTCTTACAGTTTAATATTTGTCCATTACGATTAATCTTGTATAGTCCCTCGTAATCGGGTATATCATACCATTCTTCCATCATAACCAATATCTATAATACTCCGGAGCGTCATCAGTAGTCCCAACAAGATGCTTTGTGTCATCGTTGTAAGGAATGCAATACTTCCAAGTTCCATTAACGCATCCGAATTCTGTTTTTGTTCTCTGCAATGAAAAGAATGATGCAATCCATATCGTATCAAAGTAATCTCTCACCAGCACCTTATCATATGTCTTTAGGGTCTTCGGGTCGAAACGCTCAACCTTTGGTTTTGGATTCTTCCAAGTAGACCAATCACGATTATCTTTTGATGGGAACAACATAATCTCCCCATATTCAGAAGTGATATAAGTTCCATCCATTTGAAAATATGCTGATTTTGCTTCATAATCATTATTTGTATATAAAACACAAATCAAATCATTAGCATAATCTAAATAATCGAATTCTACTTTTCCGAAAATTGGAGAATACAATTCAGTCCCTTTCGGGCAGTCTTTGAGAATCTCACAGAGATTCAATTCTTTATCATTCATAACTATAAACTTATTTTATAACCAATCTCCCTATAACTTATAGGATGCCTCGCCACGCCAACCTGGAAACCTTGAGTTTTTAAGTATTCCTTTATAGCCTGCAACTGCTTCTCGCTGCTACACTCGATGTTGTAGGAGCCGTAAGATATAGAAGCGGGACTCATACCTCTTCCGTAGTATAGTATCTCCGAGTAGCCTCCGTTATTTTTAATTCCGTTGGTTACCGTCTTGATAACCTTATCCTTGTCAAACAGATTGCTGTTAACAAGCTCCTGCCTTAGTTGTTCAGCCGCATTCATATTCTCTCTTTTATTCTTTTTATTGTTTAACTTATTCTTCACTCTATAAATTTTTGCATCAAACTTGTTCTCCGGTTCCTCTCTTAATGTCTTCCATTATTTGTATCTGTTTATAATTTTACTCCTCATAGATTCGTATAAAAGAAGATTGTTGTATTCTTTTATTATCCTTGTCTGATACGCATCAGACTTGTTATGATAATAAATAGTCTTGATGAAGTCTCCGTCGGGATTGTGGTGATTCTGCAATATGTCAAACATCTCAAGCGACTTGTCAACGTCATGCGCGTCTGAAAGGGTGTATTTGTCATAACCGAGTATGCGGTTGACCTCATCGACATAAATCTGACGTATCTGCAGGATGCCGGTGTCGCCCTGTTTGCCCTCCGCTTCGGGGTTGAAGTTGGACTCAACCGACATAATAGACAGTATGAGCAACTTCCGCTCCGAAAGAGAAGGATAGATGTGTACTGTATCTTTCTGACAATCACACGATGCATCCGCATCTCCCGAACGCATCCCTATATAGGCGCAACACTGCATCAGGAACATAATGAAGCAAAACAACAGAACGACTTCGAATTTGCCTCCTATGTCATATCTGTTTCTTGCCATACAATAAACCAGCCCTCCCAGCGACACCATCGAAAGCGAGAAGAACACTATTATAGATATCGACAACGCTTCCATAATCAGAAAAGTATAGTGGACTTGTTATCGTTATACACGCGCATCGGTATCGTCTCGCACATAATGTAAGACCAGTTAAGCCCCGAAGGCACATACCATTCACGCCTATAGATATGCCAGCCTTTGTCTTTGATTGTCCTCAACGCCAAATCAAAGGCGTCTTTGGTGATGCCATGCCACTCCTTTATCGGTGTCTTTCCGGAACCTATATCGGGTCTGCCGAAAACAACCTTGCCGTCAAGTTTTTTGCTGACGGCATTTGAGTGGCACTTATACATTTCCCTCTCGTTGTAGAATGCCTCGCATATAAGCGAAGCGACATCCTCCGTATCCTTGACGGAAGGCTTGTTAATTGGTAACTCAAACATAATATAAAGATAATGATTTAATGCCTGATAAAAAAATCCCCTCAAGGCAAAACCTCAAGGGGACTCGTCAAACAACTAACTAATTATAAAAACAAGAACCGGCAAAGAAGACAACGGTTCTGTTATGAGTCAAAGGATGCATATGAAACTTACCATACACGCGCATATTCAGAAACAGTGGCTACAAATTTATCGTCGCGTCTCCGGCTTGACCCCGTGTTGCGGCACTGAAGCAACCAAGACAAGGACTTGGCTTTCTATATGCATCCTTTTTTTTGTAGCCACTACAGGACTTGAACCTGTAACCTTGAAGGTATAAGCTTCCTGCGCCAACCAATTGCGCCAAGTGGCTATATAATAATCAAGCATGGGTATGAGGCTGTTTTATGGATAGCCATAAAACACTATACAAACTTGATTTTGGTTTAACTTAAATTCTTGGCTAAACCCCAACACCCACACTTGATTTCAAATGTCACTAATCGTCAAAAACATCATAGGTGAATGATGTCCCTCCGAGAGAGTCGCATATACGGGCGAGATGCAACTCAAGCCTGTCCCTCGTTGACTTTTTAGCCCAGTCGTAAGGGTTTTTGAACCAGTAAGGCTTCATCCTTGAGGTGAACTCGTCGTATGCCTCCTCAGTCATGTTGATGTGCTGGCTGCAAGGGACATACTCGTAATCGTTCGAGACATACTTGCCTTTGCGAAGGATTTTGGCGCCCTCGTGAGGGTCCAACTTCTCCTTCGACACATCCTGCTTGGTTATAAACCATTCCTTCCTTGATTTTCCCACAAGGTGACGGGTGGCGCCAGGTATACCTTGTATAGTGACGCTCAATTTGATGTTGTTGCTCATAATATTATTAATGATGAGGGCTCAACCCTCTCTGACAGCAAAGTTAATAAAAAATAACCCCACACGCATCACTGCGGATGAGGTTAAACTCTGAAACTAATAATCACATTCATCCATATTGTCTCACGACAATTTCAAATGGACACAAATACCTATTTGATAAAAATGTTTTCGGTGCCGTTCGCTTCATACAGATTACGCGAAGCAAGTGATAAAGATAAATAGAATCTGTACTACTAAACCCCGAAACCACGTTGAGGTGACACCAATCGGGGATTGACAAAGCATCTTCAAAGATACAAAAACAATCGAATGATTGGTGCGAATCATAAACCATTCTTATATCTAAAAGGTGCTTTGTCAGTTATTATTCCGTGCATTTTTTTGAGAATTAGATTTTTTAGAAAGGGGCAAAAGGTGAGGGGAGGTTGATAATCAATGAGTTACGGGAAACTTTTTTAGTCAAACGAGTTTCCATGGAAACTCTGACAGATTAGAAAGTTTCCAATCTTAATCGTTTTAACTATAAGATTTCCTTATCGAATAATATGATATTATTAATGTTAAACGATAAGGTTTTTTATGCCTGTCAACCCTGGTTGCAGAGTGTTTTTGAAGGGAGGGTTAGAGGGGGTTTTTATCATCCTGTCTTTGGATTTGTCGTCTTGTGCGTATGCGCATGCACACACGCGTGTACGTGCGCGCGCGTGCGCGTATAACTCTAACTAATTCTTTCTCTTTTGGGATTTTCTTTTTTTTCTCTTCTTCTCTTTTTCTCTTCTTCTTTTCTTTATATTACTTTCTTTTCTTCTTCTCTTTTTCTCTTCTTCTCTTGTGTTTCTTTCCTTTTCTCTTTCTTTCTACTTTTTCGACACTTTATTCGACCTTTTGACAAAGAGCGAGACCCTCTCTGACAGGTAATATAAAAAACAAGAGAGCGCCCCTTCGGACGCTCCCAAGTTATACTAGAACTTCACGCGATAGATGTCTTCCTGCCCCTCGCTTCCAAGCGTGATGATGTCGGCTTTCGCGAGGTCTTCCTTGGTTACGACATCCCTGTCTGCGGAATCCCTGTCGAAGTTGAGCCAGCGTGTCGCTCCGCTTTTGAGCATGAGCAGACATGATTTGCCATACTCGCCGGTGAACACCTTGATTGAGTTTACCTCATTGAGGTCTTCGTCAGACATTTTCTCCACTGACTTGACGGTCCAGTTGGAATAACCCTTCTTAAGTTTGTCAAAGATAGACATGATGTAAGTGATTAAATGTTAATAATAAAGACAAAGGTTGGATTAAAAGTGAGGTTAAACCTTACTTTCCCAACCCAATTATGGGGAAGGTAATCCCCACGGCATCCCCGGCATACAGCAAAACAACAGGTAGGCGAAGCCTACCCCAGCCAACCGCTACAATATACAGCCTCTGACACACAGCATACAACAACAACAACAACAACAACAACAACAATAGACAGCCTCTCGGACACGGCATACAAAAAAAAACAAGGGGATTAACCCCTTGCTTTGATTAGAATGGAAGATTTGATTCATCCTCCTCTTTGATGTAGCGCAGTTTTTCACAAAATTGATTACCCCTGCGGAATAGGCAGATAAGGCATCTGCTCTTGTCGAGTTTTGTGCCTATCGGTATATCGTTGGAGTCCAATGTGAGTGAGTAATAGTAGTCTCCACCGTAGGTGCTGACTTTGGCAGAGTTGCACCTATAGGAAGGGTCTTTCGGAGGAACCACCTCAATATCCATGATGGTATTGAGGTCTTCCTTGTCAAATTTGCTTTGACAAGATTTGTCTTCAATCCATCGGTGGTTGAAGACTTGTTTGTGAGCCAATAATCCCATAATTAATCAGTTGTTTTTTTATTGTTTGTTAATCATCGATTTTGACACCTTTGTAGTCAAAGGCGCCAATATATTTAGAGTATTCCTCTGTGGCACAGAGGGTGTCAAGGTAATAGTCTGGCTTGTCGAGGAATACTCTTCGTATCAAACCTTTGCAAGCCGTAATCTGTTTCTCGCAACGCTCCAGTTTTGAATAGGAGATTGTAATAACCGCTACAAGAATAGCGATTACCAAATACTTTCCTTGCTTGAGGATAATATCACACATACAAATACTATTATGATTATTGCTGCTATAATAGTCACCGTAACACTTTGGGTCAACATATAGATGCCGCCTATAAGACCTATCGTAAAGCCTATTACACACAAGAACAATATTACGGTCAACAATACAGTTAATGACGCGAAGAATTTGTTTACTCCATATTCTTTCGCGTCCTCAAAGAAGTCTTCTATGGAGTATTTGATTTTATTGATTAACCTACGCATATTTGTAAACTAGATAAGATACAACACAAGCGACAATCAGCACTCCAACCCAACCGCAATGGATTGGGAGCCACTCGACAAACCAGAGTATTCCTGTCATAATCAACAGGAATATCACAAAGACTATAGCGGCTATAGCCAACCAAGCAAGGATGAGAGGCAATACGCCCTCACCCTTGCCTTGACGATTCTTCCAGCCCATGGCTTACCTCCACTCTATCTGAAAGCCCTCCTTGAGATAGAGCCTCACATCGCTTCTGCTGATGCGTGTGGCTCTACCAAAGACGATTGCGTAAGGTTGCTTCGGGTCAGCCTTGACAACCCTTCCGTTTGTGCGGATGGAATCCATTGTGTGCCAGTTGCTGCTAGTAACCAGCACGGCGTTTGGTTTTGTGTTTGACATTGTTTTATTTGTTTATAAATTCTTCGTAGACTGTCATATACGCTGCTTCTGCATTATCGCACTCGTTGTAATACTCGTCAAACTCGCCTGTGAAATCGTAAGACTTGTCATAAATCTCACATACACAAAGGTCTCTAAAGTATTTATAATCATTAAAATCAGCGAATGTCTCGCTGTCATCTATGACTATAGTAATATACTTATTATCGACTATGCCAAGAGAGGCTACGTCAAGGGGATGCTCGAGTTTTACACGTTTGATAAAGCACCAATCGCAATAGATATAAATGTAATTTTTATTAACCACGCAACAGGTCTCGTCAAGTCCGGTGTATTACTCCACGCTTTGGATGATAGGCATTCCTATGAAATCCCTGTTTATCACCCTGTAACGTTTCGGCTCGTACTCCTCAAGCATGAAGATGTACGGGTTGACGTTGCCGTCGTGTATGTTATCCCTACTAAATACGGCAGGGAATGACAATACAGTGTTAGCCTCGTTGAGTCTGTCGTAGAACTCAACGAATCTGTCACCCTCGCTTGAGGTGCATACAATGGCGCGAAGTTCTGTCGCGTCGAAGAAATCTTTTGGATTGATATAACCCATAATTATTTATGCCCGATATTAAACCCTCGATAGAGCAGGCTTAGAATGTGATTATTAACTTTCCTTTTACTACTTATTCCTCGGAGTGTATTTTCTTCCAAGAGACTGACAAATCTCCCTTGAGATTTCCTCGCCGAGATACTTGCGGTAAATCTTACCGCTCTTTTGGGAAGTCTTGTTGATATAGCAAGAACCGGTAGGCCCAATATAGATGTCGTAAACGACACCCTTGGAATCCCTGTAGGTAAACCCAGTCTTTTCCTCGGCTTTGCCTGCCTTGGATTTGGCTTGCTCAACATAAACCTTACCCTCACGTTTAACGTCTTGGGCTGAGACGGCAACACCCATACCTAACACGAGTGTCGCAATCATAATGAATCTGTAAAACACAATGATATAAAACCCACCAATAAACACGTGGTGTAATCGTGGCTGCCACACAGAAAAGCACTGGCAACTCGTGCAGGAATGACGCTCTGTAAGCCAGAAGAGGTAAGTCTCTCTCTCGAAGAGACGAGTCTCTCGCTCACTCTCTCCGGATGGTAAGGTGCGACCCGCCAGACTTGACGGGGGTACCACCCCCGGGGGCGTCACCACACGGGGAGGGAAAGGTAAGAATCCTCCGTTTATATAAATAAAATAAAAAAAAATGCTAATCCCTCGCTTATAGAAATAAAAAAAAATCCCAAAAAAAAGAATCCTTCGTCTTTATAAATACAAAAAATATTTTTTTTGGTTAATCCTTATTGGTTTGTTTAACCCATATCTTTACTTTACTTCTTCTTGGTTTGCTTTGTGGTTGTTTTCAAAAGTGGAAGAGCCAATACTGCGTTGTAATAGATATAAATAAGGAATAAGTCTTTAATTGATTGATTGTCAATTTATTTACAGTTACACTTATACTCTGTTATTATAATAGTTTTACTTGGTTGAGGTATTGGTTTTACTTGGCTGGAGTAATAATTATAATCGAAAATGATTATAAGTAGATTTGATTTAATAAAATCTTATACTATGTTTGCGGTATAAATAATATTGTTATGGAAGTAAAAGAAAAAATTGTTGTTGATTGCGACAGCGGGGAAGTTATGGAGCATACCGCCGATATAGTAAAGGTTAGAAAGGTAAGTAGTGATTCTTTTGTAAATGTTTATCTTGATGATATGTCCGGTATATTGAATGTCAAGTCAAAGACTGACTTGCGCATACTTGCTTGGATGTGGAAGTTTTCTTCGTTTCCGAGTGATGGGTGTCCCGGCAATTGTGTGTTCTTATGTGATATGCTTATGGAGCGTATAGAGAAAGATTTGTGCATCTCAAGACAGACTATAAGGAATTGTATCTGCAATATGTCAAAATCTAAGATTCTCGTGAAAGACAAGAAGCACAGGGCTACTTATTATTTGAATCCAAAGTATTTCTTCAAGGGGAGGTTAGAGGATTTGCCTAAGATTAGAAAGGTTATGCTCGAATACGAGATTATTGATTAGTATTAACGTTGTCTTTTCGAAGCGCGGGTGATACCGGGAGAATTGTTATATTTGCGAAAAACTAAAGGTTATGAAAAAGTTTTTTAATATTATTATCAAGGTTTTGCTTTGGGTGTGGCAATTTCCGCAGCACTTCTGCGCGCTTGTTTATTTGAACAGGCCGTTTGACAGGGTTGATAATCTTGTCAGGCATTACGAGAGGCACGGATGGTCTTACGGAGGCGCGGTGACGCTTGGTGAGTATATCTTCACCAACAGGAACGTGAGTGTCAAGACTCTCACGCACGAGTACGGACATGCCATTCAGTCTAGGATGTTGGGTCCTTTGTATCTGCTTGTGGTTGGTTTGCCGAGTATAGTCCACGCATGGCTTCACGGAAGCGTATGTAAGAATAAGGATTATTATCATTTCTACACGGAGAGGTGGGCGGACAGTCTTGGTGAGAAATATATTGTAAAGAAGAAGTTGTATGGCGATAAAGATTAACCCGAAAAACAAGGGGAAATTCAACGCGACCAAGAAAAGGACGGGCAAGACTACGGAGGAGCTGACTCACAGTAAGAACCCCCTTACGAGGAAGCGCGCGGTGTTTGCCCAGAACGCGAGGAAGTGGAATAAAAAAGGTTAGATATGTCAAGATGGGATAAACTTTCTATGGGGGACAAGGCTGCTCTTGCCTCCTTTTTTGTTAATAACGGGGTTGTTGACCCCAAAGATATGCGCCGCATATATGACGAGGGAGGCGATGTCGGGGATATAAAACCTGCTGTTACAGAGGCTTCGTACCCGAGGGAGAGGGAGGTGCTTGATTTGGTAGACAAATCAGACGCCGATTTTGTGTCGAGGCTTAAGGATGAGAATAGGGTTACCATTCCCGATTGGGAAGGCAAGGGAGAGACAGCCACTCATAAACTCGGTTACGCCGAGGTTGACGGCAAGTATATTGTCTATCCTTTGGTGCAGAATATAGACGGCAAGCTGTATGACTTTAGCGACCCGCAATACGGGATGGATAAGGGTTGGCAAGCTCTTGACTCCGCTTTGTATGCCGGCGATTATGTGGAGTTGCCGTCAAAGGCAGACGCGAGATGGTTTACAGAGTCATATAAGAATCACTATCCGGGGTTTAACAAGTATGACGGAAAGACAGAGAAGTCACAAAAGATGGTTGTGCTTGGCAAGGATGATTATCTCGCTCCGGGTGAGCTTGAAGCCGCTGTTGTCACCTCAGACAGAAAGCCTAAGATGGAGATGCCTATAGACTACTTCTTTCCGGAGCGAAATGATGTCGATAACAAAAATGACACGTTGCGCGATGTGATGCAGAGTATGGTTGACAGGGAGAAGAGGAAACCAACACCTGTTGATATATTAGAGAGTTACAGGAGTGCATACAATAATCCTTTCCTTGCCAATCCTTTCTACAAGAGGTGGGCTGGAATAAACAGGTTTGACGAGGGTGGAGATACAGAAGAGGTTTTTGACACGCTTGACCCTTCTGTAGTATCGGCTGGCTTGTCAAAAAGGAATATACGAAAAGGCTCAAGAATAGTAAGAAACGTATTACGTAATCTTGATGATAACGGTTTGTATACTCCGGAGCAGAAGAAGAGAATGTCCGAGTATATAATAAGGGTGCAGGGAGGACGCGCAACACCGAGCATACCGAGAGTGATAGAGATGCGCAAGGGTTTGAAATACAAAAATAACGAAGGGATATCAGGGTTGGAGAGGGTGCTTTACGGGAGGGAGCCTGTTAAAGATATTATAAACGACATAAATTCAGACCACATAAGTTATGATGATTACGGCGGCAAGACGGTATATGGGTTCAGTTTGCACAATTATAACGGAACCATTCGCAATATGGATGAAAACTATGATAGGGATATAGTTGATTCGTATATAAACGGAGGTTCTCCATACGGAGGAAAAGAATACGAGGGAAAATATAATCTGGGACCGTATAAAAATTATATCAGCAAAAATTATAATGGAAGGAATGTTAAATCATATACATACGGAGATTCCGTACTTCCAGACAATGTTGTTGAAAGGTTGGATAGGTATGCCTATGATAGAGGCGACAACTCTTTTGTTGTCGCGGCGCATACGGATAACGGAGTAAACTTTGATTTGCAAGGCGACAAGGGTATCGTCCCATTTGACGCAGGTGGTCATCTATGGCAATTTATAAGGGATGATGACGGCAGGTTTTATGTCAGGCAGTCCGACTCGTATGATTTTGAGCCAAATCAGTACAAAAAAAGCTACGGAAAGTTGCCTTATGTCGGCAAGGCTTTATCAGCTCTTGATTCCGCTGGAAATCCTGTGCTTGTATTCAGCCAATGGAGAGAGGCTGACCCAAAAGATTTATATACGATAACAAATGGAGCCGTAAATACGAATAGTATAGATGAGGAATCCATTAATAAGGCGATAGCGCATAACACGCGGATAGATAACGGCAAATTTCTTAACGCTGTAGACAACGCGCTGACATTGATGACTACGGTAACCAGATAAATAATTTATTGTATAACTATTAATTTATTTGTAATATCAACCATTCTTATTATATTTGCATCGTTTGATGTTTGATTGATATGTATAGCCTCCTTTATGAGTGTTGCTCGACTTAAGGCTGATGCGAATTTTGGAGGCTTTTTTTATTGCGGGTTGACGCAGTGGCAGCGTGTGAGTCTCATAATCTCAAAGTCGTACGGTTCGAATCCTACACCCGCATCAAGTTTGTACGGGCTTATCGTATAAAGGTTATTACTGGTGATTGTTAATCACTCTATTGAGGTTCGAGTCCTTGTAAGCCCGCTTGTTAATAACGCTGTTTATGAAAAGGATAAGGGTTATACAGGGAGAGAGTGTCGCGTCCGTCATAAGGGAAGCCAACGAGGTTGGTGTCACCAAGAACGACTATTTGCAGATGATTATCAACAATGATAGCGTAATCCTTGTGTATTATGTCTGATATGATTGACAACTCAAACTATAATGACGAGCCTGTATTTTATTGCAGCAGGTGTCTGTCGCTCAAGGTCAAGTGCGAGGACGGGCTTGACTATTGCGACGATTGCGGCTGCGGTGATATAGGCGAGTCCTCTTTTGAGGATTGGGAGAGAATGTATGTTAAACGCTACGGCAGAAAATTCACAGAGTATGGAAGAAAAAAAGGTTACTAAGGGAGTGGAGGAGTTGAAGGCGGAGAACGAGATGCTGAGGAAGCAGCTTGCCGATGTCTACTCCGAGCTGAAAGGAAGGGATTACGCCATTATGCTGCAAAGGCTTGGCTTCCTCTTCAAGATTGTCGAGAACAACACCATGTTTGACGCGGACACCATCGTGATGGCTACGGATGAAATCAAGGAGGCGTTGTTTCCGAAGGCTGAACAAAAGGAGTCTTAGTCATGGGAAGGATAGCCGACAGCGTTATAAAGATTGAGGCGCCTGTCGATAACGGTTTCTTCAAGAGCTGGTTTATGTTTTTGGAGCCTTTCCACCACCTGACAGACAAGGAAATGGATGTCATGGCTTGCTTCGCGAGGCATAGGTATGAGTTGGGGAAGTCAATAAAGGATGACACTCTGCTTGACAGGTTTTTGTTCAGCGAGGAGGTGAAGCGTCAGATAAGGGAGGAGTTGGGTATGACAACCAATAACTTTCAGGTGGTTATGGGCAAGTTCAAGAAGAAGGGGGTTATGCTTGACGGAAAGATAAACCCGAAGTTATTACCCAATCTTGACTATGACAACCCCGGTTGCTACAAGTTGATGATTTATTTCAAGTTATGAAAAACCACAACGAGGATATAATCAGGGATGTCGCTGAAAAGACAGGCTATGACTACGACACCGTGCTTGAGGTGTACAATATTTATTTCAAGGAGATGAGGAAGTGTGTCGAGCGTGACGACTACTTCACGGACTTCAAGCCGGAGGATTATGAGGTGAGGAAGACAAAATTCCCGATGTGGAATCTGGGTTTCCTTTATATATCATTAGAGAGAGTGTTGAAAATAAACAGAAAGAAAATATGGAGTCTTATAAATACCGTTTAATCAAAGAGTTTTGTGACCTTGATGTCAATATGGACAAGCTCGATATGTTTATCGAGGCGAAAAAGCAGGAAGGCGTTGACGTGCATAAAGCATATCCGCATCATATAGAGCAGAAGGATGCTATGCTTGACTACAGCAAGGCTCTTGCCAACAGGCTTGTTGAAGAGTGTATCCTTTCGGAGTTTATGGATGAGGTGAAGAAATCCATAAACATAGACGAGCCTGAGGAGAAGAATCCCAGTGAGTCTCAGGAGGAACTTAACAAGGCGTTCGAGGAGGCTGTTGTCAAGTCGATCAAGGAGTGTTTCGGGATTGATGTAAAGGTTGATATTAAAAATCTGTAGATATGATTAAGGCGAAAAGGATTACACCGATGTTTAACCGCATCGTAACCACCGCAGACAGGGTCGAGGTGGACCAGAAGGTGAACGGTATAATCATACCCGAGAAACTTAAGGGTGGATACAGCGAATATCAGAGGGTTATAGCGGTAGGCTCTATGGTACACAACCTTAAGGAGGGAGATTTGGTGTGTATAGACCCGACGGCTTATGGGAGGCCTGTACATAAGGAGCATATAGATTCTGTAAAGGGTCTTTCCGAGGATACTGTGCAGATGGCTTATTATATTCCTACGATAGAGGTTGACGGAAAGGAGTGTATGTTTATAGCCGACAGGGATATAGCCTACAAGGTTGACGAGTATGAGGATATCAAAGAGGAGGATTCGTCCCCGCTTATAAAACCTCAGACTATAATAAGTTAGTTGGTTTGTGTGTATTAGTCGCCCTGCCCTTGAAGGGCGGGGCTTTTTTGGTTGTTTTGATATGAATCTTCTGCAATACAAGGATTACAAGGTTACCATAAGCGACGAGGCTTGGCTGGTTCCCTCCATACGCAAGCTGTTTACCATGGACAGGACTAAAAACAAGGATGTCTTCCTCAACCAGATGACATACCTTTACTTCTGCGCCGACGTGCGCAGCGACTACAACTATATAGATGATGTTGACGAGAAGTCCTCCACTATAATAGCAAACGAGGGCTTGCCGGATGACTTCAAGGTCACGCCTGAGTTAAACAGGGCTATCGATGATTATATAAGGTTGACAACAACGACGTCTTCCGCTCTGCTTAGGGATTCAATGGTTGCGGCTGAACGTCTGCGCAAGTTTCTTGTGAGTGTTGACTACAACGAGAGGGATGACAAGGGCAAGCCAGTCTATGCTGTAAATACAGTCACTTCGGCTTTGAAGTCAATCCCTGAGATAGCCAAGTCTATCAAGGAGACGGAGAGGATAGTCAATCAGGAAATGCTTGAGGCCGGAAGGGCAAGAGGCGGTAACGAGCATAAAAAATTATTCGAGGATGGAGCGGTATAGTGAGATTAAAAAGTTGGTCAGATGGGGAGAGTTGTTTCTTGGAGACAAACTTGGAGGGAATAGGCTAATATTGTCTGTGGAGGACAAGCCTAACAAAAAATTCCCCGCCTACCATAGTTTAAAGGTTGTGGTATATAATGTCAAGAGTAGGAGCGAAAAGACTTGTATGTGCGGCTATGAGGGTACATACAGGACGGTAGAAGAGGTTGATTCAATGCTTGACAGACTCGCAGTTGACTTTATATCTAAATTGTCGTCTTATGGAGTATAATTCAAAACAGACACCGTTTGAGTCACTCGGGTTGGACAAGGCTGCGGAGGAGGTTGGGCTTCAATATGATGATTTTGCTAATAATGTGCCTTTCATAAACTGGATGCTGGGTGCGCGTCCGAGAGCGAAAGACTTGCCAAGAGACGAGTCTGGCAGGATTATAATCGATATAACAAAGCCTCATATACTTGAGGATATGGATTATTTCAGACCGACAGCCATACATTACCAAAAGACGGGCAAGTTGTGTGACTTCAAGCCTAACGGCAACCCAAACAGCGATTACGGCGCCTGGGTTAGGGAGGAGACGCGCAGGTGTCTTGAGGGTTATGTCAGACCAAGCGACGGCGAGTGGATTACAGGCGACTACTATTTCTTTTTGAATTACTGCCCGATACAGTTGTCAAAAAGAGGCAAAGGCAAGAAAGCTAATAGGGTTGTTGACTTCCCTTTTGTTTGGGATGGACACTACTTGATAACGCACTATCTATACAAGGCAAGAATGAGCGGACACCACGCTTGGGAGCTAGCCCGAAGGGGTTCAGGCAAGGCGCATCCTTATAATGAGTTTGTATATACACCAGAAGGACTAAAGCGTTGGGGTGATATCAAAATAGGTGATACTCTTTACGGAGACGATGGGTTGACAACAAAAGTTATTGATATTCCTTTCGACGGAGTATCCCCTGTTTATGAGGTGACGCTTGCCTCGGGAGAGAAGGTGAGGTGTTCCAAAGGGCATTTATGGAGGGTTAGAAGCCATACAAAAAAGAAAGAGTTAGTTATATCAACCAAGGAATTGATTGGCTTATACAAGAGAGAACGTAAGGTTTCTGACAGAAATCCCAAGGGTGTAGAGTATGATTGCACAATTCCGTTAAGCAAGGGTGTTGATTATCCATACAGGAAGACAAAGGTAGAACCGTATGTTTTTGGTTTGCTTCTCGGTAACGGCAGTTTTAGGATTCCAAACTGTAAGGACAAGACATACTTTACGGCTCCAGACGATGATTTTGAGGTGTATAAGGAATATATCCCATATAAGTGGATAAAATATTCAAACACAAAGTTTGGATATAACTTGAATGTGCCTGGCTTTGGAGATATACTTAAAGAATACGGTTTGTTCTACAAGAAGTCCGAGGATAAGTTTATACCGGATGAGTATAAGTTCAATTCAAGAGAGGTTAGGATAAACATACTGAAAGGCATATTGGATTCCGACGGCACCGTTTATAATAAAAGAGGCTCAATAGATTTGGCGTTATCCTCAAAAAGACTCATAGAGGATGTCAGGTGGATTCTCGCTTCTCTTGGTATAAACTATTCAAAGATAAGGGTTAAACACACATTCTATAAAAATAAGGATGGTGTCAGGATTGACTGCTTGGATTCATACAGGATATCAATATTTTCAGAGATTGAGTTATTTAACCTTCCACGCAAGCTTTCCTTATGGAACCAAAGGAGTCTAACAAATTATGGCAGGAGCAAATATACCGGGACTAAAATAGTCGATATACAATACTTAGGCGAACAGAAAGCCAAATGTGTAACGGTTGATAATGATTCGCATTGCTACTTAATCAACAACTTCATCGTGACGCATAACAGCTTCTTGGGTGCTTCGCTGCTTGCCAAGAGGTTTATATTGGGTGAGTCTTACGAAGTCAACCGCAAGGTGCAGTGCGTTGTGACGGCATCAGAGAGAAAGTATCTTACTGGAGCGAACCAGATTCTTGATATGTTCCAGACTTATATAGATTTCTGCGCGACATATACAGAATGGCCTTATCTGCGTCTTATGGATTCCAAGCAGAACCTTCAATGGATTATGGGTTATAAAGATGTAGATACCGGCGTATCTAAAGGTACACTTAATTCGGTTATAGGTATATCTTCAAAAGATGATGACTCTAAACTGAGAGGCTCACGAGGTGTTTTGTATCTTATCGAGGAGTGCGGTACTTTCGCGAGGTTGCTTGATACATACAATACAATACGTCCTTCCGTTGAGGATGGAGACAGTGTGTTCGGCATGCTTTTCGGGTATGGCACGTCAGGTTCGAGCGAGTCTGACTTTAGGAGTTCCCAGGAGATTATGTATAACCCTGACGGATATAACGTGATGTCGCTTGAGAATGTATACGACAAGGTCGGGCAGGGCAGAAGCAGGTTCTGCTATTTCTTTCCGGGTTATCTGAATAGGTCTGAATGTTACGACAATGACGGCAACTCCGACGTGTCGAAGGCTTTAGTTGAGATACTCAAGGACAGGTATGTAACCAAGTATAACTCTACCGACCCCAACACTATAACCAAGCGTATAGCGGAGATACCTATAACTCCTCAGGAGGCCGTGTTGAAGGTTATGGGTAATCTATTCCCGGTAAGTGATTTGAACGCGAGGTTGAATCAGCTTGATTCGAACACTTCTGAATACAACGATGTGTATACAGGGGAACTTATATTTGACAATAAAGGGAATGTCAAGTTTATGCCTACGTCTGATATGCCTATACGTGTGTGGCCTACAAAGGACAACAAGGTTAAGGGTGCCATAGAGTTCTACGCGATGCCGGAAAAGGACGCCAACGGCAAGGTTTACAGGGAGAGGTATATATTAGGGCATGACCCGGCAGACAACGATGTGGCTGACACGATGTCTTTGACTTCAACGTTTGTATTGGATTTGTGGACGGACAGGATAGTCGCTGAATATACAGGCAGACAGGATTACGCCGACGACAACTTCGAGATAGTGAGGAAGCTGTGTCTTTTCTATAACGGGAAGTGTATGTACGAGCAAAATCGTAAAGGTATATTCGCCTATTTTTCGAAGATGAACTGTCTGTATCTTCTCGCTGACACACCTGAGTATCTAAGGGACAAGCAGCTTATCAAGTCGATAGGCTACGGCAACACAAGCAAGGGTGTCAACGCCACGCAGCCTATCAACAACTTCGCCGACAATTTGATTAAGGAGTGGCTCATCAAGCCTGTCATGATTAATATCGAGGAGGAAGGCGAGGTTAAGGAGGTGCAGGTTAAAAACCTTGTGTTCATCAAGAACAGGGCTTTGTTGCAGGAGTTGATTTCGTACAATCCCTACGCCAACTTCGACAGGATACGCGCCTTGGGTATGCTTATGCTTTACCGCGAGCAGTATATGGTGCTTTGGGGAGGAGAGGTTCGCAAGGATAATAACGTAGCCGACGACAAGTCTTATTTGGGTAACGATGACTTTTTCAGCAAGAATTACAGGCATAGGGGTTAATATCGTGTTAATCCCGTTGTTTCTGTAACATAGGTTGTTTATTTTTGCGGTTGTTAAATATTTATAGATATGAGTTTTGACTTTGGTTTTCCGAGGCAGCAGCTTCCGTTATCTTCCAAGACTAAGGCTTGGAGGAAGCGTTGCGTCGATTGGGGGGCCGACAAATCAATAGGCGACGACAATCCGGTGAGGAAGTCTATGTATCACAAGATGATAAACTATGACCTGCTCAACGGCAAGACACATATAGAGGATATGATGAGTGTTGTCAACCCGGACAGGATTGACGCGTCGTATATACCCTCAAGTATACAGCACTATCCCATAATGAACTCCAAGCTCAACGTGTTGCGCGGCGAGGAGTCGAGGAGGGTTTTCGACTATAGGGTTGTGGTGACAAATCCGACGGCTATAAGCGATATAGAGAGGGAGAAGCGGGATGCTTTGAGTCAGGCGTTGCAACAGGCTGTCATGGATTCGTCTATGTCTGAGGAGGACTTCAACGCGAGGATTCAGGAGGTTTCCGACTACTTCAACTATAACTATCAAGACACTCGGGAGTTCAGGGCTAACTGTCTTTTGAATCACTACTGGAAGGAATACAACATGCCGCTCATGTTCAACAGGGGCTTTGTTGACGGATACTGTGTCGGCGAGGAGATATATCACTGCGACATAGTTGGCGGGGAGCCTGTGATAGAGCAGATAAACCCGAGGATAATCAACCTGTATATGAATTCGTATTCATCAAGGGTTGAGGATGCCGATGTTGTAGTCATAGAGAATTGGTGGTCGCCAGCGAAGGTTGTGGATACCTTTAACGAGCAACTGACAGCAAACGAGGTGAAGAGGATTGAGGAGGCTTACACGACAGAAACAAACGGTGAGGATGTCAGCGACAGCGAGGAGTCCGCCAGGGGATTCATAAGGCTTACGGAAGGCTATCAATCACCTGAGGAGAGGTATGACAACAACGACAATATATCGGCTTCGGTTCTTTTTGGTGACGAGACGGTGCATTCGTTGACTCCTTACGACCACAACGGCAACATAAGGGTTGTGCAGGTCTACTGGAAGTCGAGGAGGAAAGTAAAGAAAGTCAAGTCTTACAACCAGATAACAGGAGAGGAGGAGTACAACCTTTATCCCGAGACTTATGTGTGTGACAAAAATAAAGGTGAGGAGGAGCAGACGTTGTGGATAAATCAGGCTTGGGAGGGTACCAAGATAGGAAAGGACATTTATGTCAATATGAGACCGAGGCCTATCCAGTACAACTCTATGAGTAACCCTTCAAGGTGTCACTTCGGTATCGTGGGTAGTATCTACAATATAACAGGCGACAAGCCTTTCTCTCTTGTTGACATAATGAAGCCTTATTCATATTATTACGACTTCATACACGACAGGCTCAACAAGACAATAGCCAAGAATTGGGGTAAGATTCTCCAGATGGATATAGCGAAAGTGCCAGAGGGTTGGGATGTAGACAAGTGGATGTATTTCGCAAAGGTGAACTCGATAGCTGTTGTAGACTCCTTCAAGGAGGGCAACAAAGGTGCGGCTACAGGCAAGTTAGCCGGTGGTTTGAATAACGCCTCTACTGGCGTTATAGACCTTGAATTAGGCAACTCCATACAGCAACATATAAACCTTCTTGAGTACATCAAGTCAGAGATGAGCGAGGTTGCGGGCATATCCAAACAAAGGGAGGGTCAGATAAGTAACAGAGAGACTGTAGGGGGTGTCGAGAGGGCTACACTTCAATCGAGTCACATCACCGAGTGGTTGTTTATAATACACGATGACGTGAAGAAGCGCGCCATGGAGTGCTTCCTTGAGACGGCGAAGATAGCGTTGAGGGGTCGCTCGAAGAAGTTCCAGTATATACTGCCGGACAACGCCATAAAGGTGATAGACATAGACGGTGACGAGTTTGCCGAGTGCGACTACGGTATTGTTGTTGATAACTCAAGCGACATACAGCAGTTGAAGTCGCAGATAGACACTCTCGCGCAGGCGGCTTTGCAGAACCAGTTGCTTTCCTTCTCCACGCTTATGAGGATTTACTCATCATGTTCTCTTTCCGAGAAAGTTCGTCTTATAGAGCGCGACGAGAAGCAAAGGCAGCAACAGGCTGAACAGGCGCAGCAGCAGCAGTTGCAGTCGCAGCAGCAGATAGCCCAGATGCAGCAGCAGGAGAAGCAGATGGAGATGCAGCTTGAGGATACGCTCAACCAGAGAGACAACGAGACCAAGATTGTCGTGGCTACCATAGGAGCGCAATCCAGGCAGAACGAGTCAAATGACGGCATAGTGGAACCGGACGAGAATGAGAGGAGGAGTCTCCAGGAGAAGATACGCCAGTTTGACGAGAGGCTAAAACTCGACAGGGAGAGGCTTGAGTTCGACAAGAGCAAGTCAAAGGAGGAGTTGAGGCTTAAGGAGAAACAGATTAACAAACCAAATAAAATAGGTAAATAATGGATGAGATAGTAAAAGGTGTGGTCGAGACCACTTCTGTTCCGGATAACGTGGAGCAGTTGGTGAAAGTTAATATAAAAGACGGAAAGGCTTCCGCCACTTTGTTTGCCAATCCGAACGGCTCGAAGATTAAGCAGAGACTTGACAGTCTTGAGGAGAGGTTTAATAACCTTAAGACAATCAATTACGAGGAGCTTTACGGTCCCGGCAATATAGATATCAAGCAGGGTGGAGGATCCGGTGATGTCACAAAGAGTTATGTTGACACGCAGGATAACGCCACCTATGAGAAATCAAAGTCTTATACGGACAGCAAGATTACTGATTTGCGAAGTTATGTAGACAACGCGTCGAACACTACGCTTATACAGGCCAAGGCATACGCTGACTCACTCTCTTACGGTGGTGGTTCAGGCGGTGGCGGAGACAAATCCACTGTTGTTCTCATAGACGCCGTAGGCAGGGCTTCACAGGCTCGAAGTGAGGCTTATACGGCTTATAAGGCGGGAAAAGCAATAGTGCTTAAATGCGCCGCAAATAAGTTTATACCTATGACTGTTGTGGCGGAATCCTCAAACACTGTTGACCTCAAAGGATTTGATTTGAGTTATTCAGGCTATACGGTGACACCAAACGTAACATTGGTTACCCGTATGTGGACTCTTGATTCGACAGGACTTAATTATGTGGAGAAATTAGTGCCTATCAATTCTTGCAGGACATTTGATTGCACGAACTCTTCTGTTATAGCGAATACATTTGCGAATGCGTTGGATTCATACAACAACGGATTCTCAGTTATACTTAAGGTTGATGCGAACACGTTTGTTGTGGCGAATACAGTCACTACGTCGTCCCTTACAGGATATACCTTCCAATTCAACACCGGAACCACATCCGAGGGACAGACAGGTATAGTGTCTGTTGATATAATAAGATGGAGACTTACAAGCGTCGGGTTGTCAAAGGATACATTCAGCACCGAATCTATTTCCGGAGGCAGCGGAGGTGGTGGTGGAAGCGTAACATTAAGGCAGGCTTTCTCAACAAAGACTACAAGTCTTGCCATGCCTAACAATCCAGATGACGACCCTACATTTTGGAATCAGTCAAGCCAGACAAGCGCTTCCATATGGGCCGCGCAGAAATCGACAGGAAACGATTGGGTTATTTGGAAATTGCAGCCACAGGATGGCACAAACGGTACCGACGGAAACGGAATAGCAGACGTGCAAAAGGCTTACGCCGTATCTGATTCCGGCACTAAAACTCCAGCTGACAGCGAGTGGAAGTCTACTATGCCAGATGCAAAACCTGGCCAATATATATGGTGTAGAATAACTATAAAATATACAAGTTCAACATCCGATACTGTTTATTATACAGTGTCTTATATAGGCAAGAATGGACAGGATGGGGCGAAAGGCACTCCTATCAATATAAAGGGTAATCTTGAGAGTAAGGAGAAACTCCCGACAAGCGGAAACACAAATGGAGACGGATATATAATCGACAAGGATTTGTGGGTTTATGACGGAAACACAATAACATCTGACAAGACGTATAACGGATTCACAAATGTCGGTGTGATAGTAGGTCCGAACGGCAAGACAAGTTGTTTCCATAGGGCTTGGTGTAATGGCGACCCTGCAAACGGTGATTATACAGGGTTTGATACAGATGCTCCAGACGGTTCTATGTTTGATTATATGGGTACCTATGTAGATTATGTGGATTCAGCCGAGGAGGCTTATAATCATCCGGACTCTACAGACCCTACTGATTACAAGTGGACCCGAATAAGAGGTGTGGATGGAGAGGATGCCATTACTCTTGATTTTGACAACGACTCCGATTCCATAGGGTTGACTTATGAAGGCAAAGTCGAATACGACCAGTCAATATCAACAAACGTCGGCATATTTGAGGGACAGAAGGTGATGGAGATTCAAAATATTGAATGCGTCGCGCCTGACGGCATGACGATACAGACCCTAACCTCTGGAAGCGGAAGCGACAGATATCCTGGTAAACTTGTGATATCAGTAAAGGAAGGAGATACTTATATAAAAAACGGCTCGAATAATATAACCGTTACCGTTATCGGGAAGTGTACAAACAGCGAAAAGACGCATGTTGTATCAAGGGTGTTCCATATAACCGGAAGAAAAGCTGGCTCTCCAGGGGAATCGTCAGTGATTTACAGGCTTGTTTTGAGCAACTCCGAGATACGCAAGTTTTCTGACGGAAGTTATAGCGTAAATTTTGTTTCCGTAACAAAGAAACAGAAGAAGGTTGGAAAGGCAGAGTGGGTCGATACTACAGACGGGGAGATTAAGTATTCAATAGACGAAAGTGCGGAGAAGACACCTTGCGAGTTAAATTACGGAATATCTGTAGCGAACGTCAGAAGGTGTATTGATTTCTACCTTTACGTAAATGGCGTGCTCGAGGATGGTCCCGAGCATATACCGCTTAACGAGAATGGTACTATAGGTGAGTCGGCAAAAGTTGTAAGTGAGACTTATAGATACGCTGTGTCTATGTCATTCACAAAGACGCCAAACGATTTGACGGCCTGGTCTGAAGAGCCTATTGATATAGAGCCAGGACAGTATCTTTACACAGAAACAAAAAGAGAGTGGAATAACGGTGACATAACTTATTCTTACTCTTGGACAAGAGGTGGACTTAACGGTTATTCGAATCTTCCTTTTGTGTCAACAGTGTTTATGAGAAGTTCAACGCAGCCGAACACGCCTTCTGGAGGAGATTATAACAACCCTCTGCCCGAGAGTGACGGTTGGTCTGACGGAGTGCCTGAGGGTACAGCAAAACTTTGGTTCAGCCAGAGAAAATTCACAATAGACGGTTTGGCGCCCCAAGAGTCTTCCTGGAGCGAACCGTTGTCTGCGTTAAGTTCATCAACGCTTAATATAAGATATTCATCAGCTGATGAGTGTCCTAAAACTCCAGATATCGAACCATCGTCTGTATGGTCGAGCGTGCCTGATTTGAATTCAAAATGGGGGGCGTATCAGTCAATAGTAAACAATGAGAAACAACCTTGGGTTCTTTTGCAAATAAAAGGAGAAGGTAGCAGAATAGACACAGCATCTGCAGCCACTCCTTTTATGGGCGAGTGGGACGCGTCAACCAAATACTACGGTACAAAACTTAGGACTGACATAGTTAGAGTCAGCGGCACTTCTGGTGCAGATGACCCTGCGACTTACTATTACATAGCTAATAAGGCTAAAAATTTTGATGGAGTAGTAACCCCTCAGCCTGGTACTACAGAAGGTGACAAGTATTGGTTGAGGTTTGGTGCAAATTATGACAACTTGGCAACGGGATTCTTATTCTCGGAAAAGATAGGGACTGATATTATTAATGCTGTTAACGCAAAGATAGATAATCTTGAAGTAGAAAATATTGGGTCAAAAATAGTAGACGCAATTAATCTTTCTGCAAAAAAGGCAGTGTTTAACGATGTTATAATAATTGGTTCGTCTAGGAATCCATTTACTTCACAGACAGACTCATTCGACACGAATTATAATGATAATATATCAACATATGGTGGTGGGTCTTTCTCGTATGCATATACAATACCTTGCGACATAACACAGAGCGGAAGGTTGATAAGGGTTGTTAATTTTATGTGGAATTCCGTTACAACAAGTGGGACTGCTACAATAAGTGTCTCAGATGGTTGCTGCTTCTTTGAGAATGGTATCAGAAAGGAAAGCATTGTTATTTCGAGAGAAATTGTTGAACTTCTTGGATATGGTGACACAGATAGATTCTATGGATGGATTGTTGTGGGTCGAGAAAACCTTTTGACGACAAAGTCTTATGGAAGACAATTGAATATACTTGCACAGGGTGTATTTAGTTGCGGAGCGTCGCCAACAATTGATTCTAACGAAACATTTACATTTGATAATACAACGCTTAATGACACTGCCTCTGCAAACTCGCTTTCTATAACAAGGGTTAGCACCGGAACATTTAAAGTTAATATTCCAAGTTATTGGGGACTCGATAGTAATGGATATATAATAATGCTTACGGTACTCGGGAGGACAGATGCAGACAATAGTATTGTTACGAGCGTACATGAAAAGACATCTACATCATTTCGATTCAGTTGCCAATCTGTAAAATCTAATTGGATTGATGATGTCAAGGTAATGTTTATGATATCAAATGTAAAGGATTGGTCGTCAATTAAACAGGAAGTTGACCCAAACTATAGACACATACTTCCATCTGGTGTTATAGATATAAATAGAGAACCAATGACTGTTGTTGCTGATTGGATTACACAACCTTCAGAGTCATACAAATATCTATTTGCAAGTGATGATATTGGCTCTCTTGGAATGTATAAAATATCCGATAATTACAGCAACGGAAGATTCTTGTTGGATAATGATGGATATAAAAATCTTATTACAATTTATGATGGCAGTCCCTCAGCAACAATGTATTTAGCGTTATCAAACACTAGTAACGGGTCTGTTTTGGAAAGGGTTTCGGACGACTTTAAAGTTACCCTTATAAAGAATGTTTTGTCAGACTTTAAAAAATATAGTGGCACATCATTGATTGATAACCCGATGAAATAAAGCGAACAATAGTCGTATAAGGCTTTAAAGTCATAATATGTTAAAGAAAAGTCACGATGACTATATCTAGATTAAAAAACATTATTATTGTATCTGTTTTAATTCTGGCGTTGACTACAATTATAGTTCAGCGCCAGAATATAAAAAGATATAGTAATTATGTAACGTTGTTGGAGTCAAACAATAAGGCTTTAGCTATACAAAGGGATTCAAATGCAAATAAGGCTATAGAGTTTAAGAGTACAATTGAATCACTTGAATACTATAATGATTCTATATCGCGCAACCTTAAAGAGACGTATGAGAAATTAAATATCAAGGATAAAGCAATAAAGCGTCTTGAGTATATAGCATCAACGGCGTTAATACGTGACAGTATTGTCGTGAAAGATACTATCTTTGTCGAGGATTATCATCTTGACACGTCTGTTGTAAACAAATGGTATAATATAGGTGTCAAACTTGATTATCCAGGTAAAATTGAGGTCAATCCCAAGATTGTAAGCGAAAAGTATATAGTGTCACATACATCGAGGGAGACAGTAAACAAACCGAAAAAGTTCTTCTTATGGAGATTATTCCAAAGGAAGCACAATATAGTAAGGGTGGAAGTGGTTGAGGAGAACCCGTACATAACAAACACACAAACCAAATTTATAGAGATTGTGAAATGAGCGAATTACTTATTACAATTGTTACGGCGGTAATATCCTCAGCCGCGTCTGGTTGGGCGGGTTGGTTCTTTGCAAGGAGGAAATACAACGCCGAGGTTGAGTCTAATGACTTGCAGAATCTTCGAGATAGGGTGCAGGTAGTCAACGATATTGTTGATACTTTAAAAACCGAATTAGACAGGTTGAATACGGAGAATTCAAAACTTCGTGAAGAAAACGACTTGATGGATCGGAAGATAACAAATCTTACGACGATTATTTTGAATCATGGAATAAACATAAAAAAGGAGTTGAGAGATGTTGAAAAATCTTAATGTTGTAAAGTCAGAGTATGCCCCAAAGGATATAACAGCACTTTGGCTTAAGAAAGAGAGCGGCAAGGCATCCTTGTTTTGGTTTGACGGTCTCAAATGGTGCGCGTTGACTTCAAGCGCATCAGGAGAGGATGGTAAACAAACTATGTTTGATGTAATCTATACGGACGGTTCCGACGAATCAAAGTCTTCTAATCTTGAGTTTCTCAAAAAGTATGGTGTTGACAAATCAATACCTGTGCTTGTGCAGAACAAGAACGGACAGAACGTTGTCGGCAACTACTATAACGGAACAATAACCACACTTGTTGACGATGCGCTTCATGTTATTGATGTGTCGTTTGATACTGGTGATGTCACCGGTATGACAGATATAGATATTTCAAAAATTGAAGAGTATACACATCTTGAGATTGGCGACTCTACCGAAGTCAAGACATTTAATGTCGAACAACTCAAGACTGGCACACAGTTGGTATCTATTGATTATGGCTATGGTGTTGCCACTTGGAACAGCACGTCTGGTGGCACGGCTAATATCACAACCGCTAATGGTCACATCGTCACTTATAGCATAGCCGCTGACGGTACTGTCACAAAAACCGACGAGATAGAGAATGCCATTCTTCCGGAGACTGGCAAACAAGGGCAGTATCTTGTAAAAAAGGCCGATAGTGGAAACGAACTTGAATATAAGGATTTGCCTGTTGCTACGGCGGATAAAGCCGGTATTGTCAAAGTTGGCTCTGGCATTAACGTCGCTGATGATGGTACTATCTCTGTTGATTTGAATTTTCTTGACCAAGTAAGTTATGGCATTGAATGGGATACGACAGTCGCCGATTCGGCTTGCACTCGTATTGGCAATATGACTATGCATAGAACCCTTCCTATCCAGTCTGCTTTTAGGGGTTGTGTTGCCAAAGGAAAAGATATACAATACTATCTCGATCCTAATGATTGGTCTAAAAAAGCTGATGGTTCTGCTTCCGTGCTTGATGGTACAGATGGAGATGTACGTGTAGATACTGGCTGTAAGTGGTATTATAAAGGATTTGAGAGTGGTACCAAACGTCAATTTAGGATGTCTCAAACACAAGTTGATTCTACTTGGGTTGAGGTTCCTAGAATGCTTGTAAGTGCTTGGGGTGTTACTCTTGATAGAACAACAGCAGATACACCTAAGGCTTGTGTTGTTATGAATACGACCGCCAACTTCAGAGGTGGCAATAATTCTGATACTTTAGACACATATCTTACAACACTTTCTTGTAGAAGCAATCTTGGCAAACCTGCTACTAATGTTTCTCGACCTAATATGAGAACTTATATCGCCAACGCCGCTAATGATCAGGAGATACTTTGCTATGACTTCTATAAGGCTCTTGTTTGGTGTTATTATGTGGAGTATGCAAATTTTAACTGTCAATTGCCTTTCAATGCCGAACTTACAAGCGAAGGTTATCATCAAGGCGGACTTGGTAATGGCTTGACTACTTTTAGTCAACCTAATGCTTGGGGTAAATTCAATTCTTACAATCCTATTACTCCTTGTGGTTATCTTAATGATATTGGTAATTTTAGCGGAACAAAAGAATTGTCTATTCCAACAATAGTTATAGATGATACTTTAACTATCAATGCTGTTAAATTAACTCCTTGTAAATACAGAGGTTTTGAAAATCTATTCGGAGATTATTGGAAAAATCTTGAAGGTATTGTTTTGCAAAAACCAGATGCAGATTCTGCTAATGTAGTATATGCTACATCTGATAATACAAAGTTTGACGATGAGATTTCCAACAAGGAGATTCGAGGAGTTGAGGCAAAGGAGAATGGATATGTAAAGACATTTGTGTTTGGTGATAAGGCTGAGATTATACCCGCTACAATTGGTGGCAACACCTCTACATATAAAGCTGATTATCATCATACGGATAATAGTATAGGTAAAAAAGCGGCTTTATTTGGTGGCTTTGCTAACCATGATATTTCTGCGGGTTTTGGTTTTTTGCTTTCCTCTTACGGTGTTGGTGATGCCGCTGCTAATCTGGGTTTCTTTAGCGCAATAAGATTATGCTAACAGAAATATAGATAAAAAATATTTTGAAATTCATTTTCGTTCTTATTTTGGTTGGTGTAAATATTGTAATTCTAAAAATCTTCTTTATAAAATTCAAAAACTTACAGGGATTAAATATACTAATTGGGTTGCTTCTTATATTAAAATTTCTAATCTTTATAATAAGATTATAAATGTTATTGATATAGATATACACAATAAATATTTTAAAATTAATTTTGTTTATAAAGGACATTCTTATTATACTATTTCTGCCAATAAAATACTTTATAAAACTATAATAAATAAAAAACTTCCAACTACTATTAAAATATGGAAATCAAACAATTATTTAAGACAAATGAACAACCTATAATTATTAATAGGCTTGGTAATAATAACTATATCTATACTTATGTTATCGAAACTGGTAATGAAGATGTGGTTGATATTGACGGTAAGACAGAAAACAAACCTTATTGGATTTGCACTTGGGTTAAACTTGCCGGACTTCCTAATTATTCTGATTGTGTGAAAGGCATTATAAGAAATTATTATACTGCCGAAGAAGAACTTAATCTTATTAATGTCGGCTCTAAACTTCAACTTGGGTTTGATGTGTCTCAAGATAAACTTAAAGAATATGAAGATTATCTTAATACAGTTGATACTATTAAATCTAAAGTTAAGAAAGATTTTAATATTGAAGAAGCGGCTGTTGAATATGCTGATGTAGTTAAATCTACTGATATTCAGAAACTTATTAAAACGCTTGCTAATACTGTTGAACTTTCCGACACTGTTGCTCTTGAAATAAAATCAGTTTATCCAAGATTTGCAGACCTTATTGGTCAAACTGTAAAAGTTGGAACTAAACTTCTTTATAAAGACAAACTTTATAAAGTTATTCAAGAACATCTTGTTCAATCTCAATATACTCCTGGAACAGGAACTGAAAGTCTTTATACGGAGATTAGCGAGTCTCATAGCGGTACCGCTGATGACCCTATCCCTTACAATAACAATATGGCTCTCGAGAATGGCAAATATTACGTTCAAGAGGGTATTGTTTATAAGTGTACAAGAGATACCGGCAACCCTGTCTATAATCCTCTTAAGGATTTGGTTGGAACTTATGTCGAGGTTTATAATGCTTAATATATCAAGGCTGATGTTAAAGTCAGCCTTGATTTAATCTTAAATGATATGCACCAAAGATTAATGAAACGCAATTGGGATAAGTTCATTAAAGACAATTATGTTTTCAAAGGTATTTGCACTGCCAAAACTGTTGATGCTTATTGGGGTGCGGGTTCTGGAACAGATTGTATTCATTATGAACTTAATAAAGATGGTACTTATACATATTATTGTATTAACACTAATCAAGCCAAGCGATGGTTGGATAGATTTATTTGGTATAATGTTGATGATGTTGTTTCTTTAGAAGTCAACCCTAATGTTGAGGTTTTTGACACCAACAATAATAGATTTAATAGCAAAAAGATTCAACAATATAATTTTAACGATGTAAAGGTTCGTTCAAAGAATTGCAGAGAGACATTCTATACTTGCGATAATATCGAGACTATTGATATTTCAAGTTGGAATATGGTTAATAACACTGACTTTTATGCCATGTTTGCAAGTTCCGCTGGTACAAATGAATTTGTTTCTGCTTTAAGAACAATTAAACTTCCTGCTGATTGTGGCAGTAAAGTTACTCAATGCCATAAAATGTTTGGTTGGCACCACGGTCTTGAAACTATTACTGGTATGACTACTGTTGATTTTAGCAACTGTACAAACTTTAGTGAAATGTTCTGTGAGGACTTTAAACTTAAGAATGTTGATTTTAAAATTGATGGTTGGGTTACTTCAAAAGCCACGGATATTCATAGTATGTTTTTAAAATGCTATGATTTGGATTTTTCTAAAATAGGAGATTTCACTACTTGGGATGTAAGTAATGTTACTGATGCTTCTGGTCTTTTTGCTAATTGTGGATTTGTTGATTTAGATTTAAGCGGTTGGGATTTTAGTAAATGTAAAAATATTAGTATGATATTCCAAGACCAACTTCATGTTCATAAAACAATTAATCTTTCTAATTGTAAATGGACTGAATTTCCAGACAATAGTGAAAACATGTTTTATAATTGTAGTTCTCTTGAAAAGATTATTGCAAAAGGTGCAAGCGGTATTCTTCAAACATCTCTTCAAACGAGACTCGTATTAGAGATTCCTGATAGAGTTTCTTCTGATAGTTTTACTCTTGTCTTAGATGATGGTAATTATAGATATGATAAAACAGATAGTCAATGGGTTAAAATAAGTTAAATTATGAATGATTTGATTAACAAAATCGGACTTGATAAAATAGCGCATTTTGGTATTGGAGCCGCCATATGCTCGTTTATTACAATGGCATTCTTGTTTTCGTTGCCAATCGGAAATATACAGGAATATTCATGGTCTCTTGTTTTGCTTTTGCCAATTCCGGGATATATACTGACGGCGTTGTTTGCATGGGCTAAAGAAATGAATGACAACACTCCTAACATCAAAGACTTTGTGGCTTCGATGCTTGGTTGTGTCTTTGTGCATATCGGTGCGGTGATAGGCTGGCTGCTCCACTTCGGTAATGGCAGAGATTTGATTACTACGTGGTGGGGTTGGGTTATATTCGGCGTGATAATGACGGCTCTCGCCGTCGCTTGGGTTGTATGGGTGGCGAGGAATTTAAAGAAAACCAAAAAGAAGTAGGTTAAACATTAATGTTATGGCTGTAAAGACAAAAACAAAAGGCAAGAAGAAAAAGACTACAGGCAGACCAAAACCGATGACGCCAAAGGCTGGGTTGAACAAGAATAAGTATTGCAGCGGTGGACGAATCAAAAATTCTTGACGCGCACATAGTAAACAAGTTATTTGTGATAATGCTTAAATACGCTCCGGCGGCTATGGTTATATGCTGTATGATTAACACGACCGGAGCGTATTTAGGTTATGATACAAGTGTTTTAAGTTATGTATCAGGGATATCGCTCATACCGTGGCTTTTCATGCTTGTCGCGTCAAAGGCGTTCAGGTTCTGCATATACCACAGGTTTATGCTTTACTACATAATGATTGATAATATAATCAACGTGATTGATTATTATATCGGTATACCGGTAAAGGACTTCAGCATACTTATGATACACTATGTCACGCTTGGTTTGGTCATGTCCGTGGCTGTTTATAAACACGATAAAAAGATAAGGAATGAACGTAAAAGACAAAATAAAGAGACTGCGTGAGGTGGTTGTATCTGAAATGCAACCTGATAACGCTGATGTGCTATGGATTAAAAAGAATACAGACTCGACGTATACGTTATTCATCAACGATGGTTTGGAATGGATTACACCGCAAGTCAGCGAATCAAAAGGTACGCAACTATCCGACGCGCAGATTGAGGCTATACGCAAGGCGGAAAACATAAGGGTTGACGGTTCGGGCATATTGTTTCTTTCTGACGACGGTACATATAAGGATTTAAGTTCTTTTCTTTCCGGATATGCCAAATTGTCAGATATCCCGTATAGTACCTCGCAGTTAAGCAATGACAGTGGTTTTGTCGCTGAATCCGAATTACTTGAAAAACACTACACAAAGGAGGAGATTGACGCCAAGATTGAGGCGGTAGATAATTTTGATTCCACAAAATATTATACAAAGGAAGACACGGAGTCTTTGCTGGATTCAAAGGCTGACAAGTCTTCTCTTGATGATTATGCCAGAAAGGCAGACATACCCTCTGTGCCATCAAAGATAAGCGAACTCGAAAACGATAGCAAGTTTATAAAGGAAAGCCAGGTTGACCGCGTTTTGATGTTGTCATCTGGCAATCCAATAGCGAACGATGTCGTAAAGACAGAATTTAATAAATATACGTCGCTCATAAACAAAAGGATGCCTCTGCTTGATGATATAATATTAACCAGATTCAATGAGGCTTACAACAAGGATACAGGAAGTGATTTGGCTACATATTACGACACGTATTTTAAGAATATCAATGATTACTCTTCATGTGGAAGCGCCGGATATAACTCAAGCAAAAATGAGAACAACTTCTTTATCAACACGTTGATAGTGTCTGATATCAGCGAATCAAACGGAGGAGACGGAAATGTGCGTTATATGCTTTTTACGGACGAGTTCGGCGAGACGGGGAAAATAAGCAGCACAGTAAGGATTATAACAATAGACAAGACCGCGAAGACCCTCACGTCAAAGAATACGTATGACTTGATGGTTTCTTCCGGGGGTTCCGGAACAAGTGATTACGGTGAGCTGTCTAACAAGCCTTCGATAAATAATGTAACGCTGGCGTCTGGGAACAACACGCTTGACGCCTTGGGTATACAGCCGAAGGGCGAGTATGCCACGAGTTCGGCTTTATCAGCATTGAATGAGGCCAAGATTGACAAGACTATAGCTAACTCAAACTTCGATTCAATCAATTCCGATATAACGAGTCTGAAGAGCAAAACGTCCTCTATGGATAAGAGTCTTACGATAGTTAACGACCAGGTGACAAAACTTACAAACGACAAGCAGGACAGTCTTGTCAGCGGAGAAAACATAAAGACGATAAACGGCAACTCTCTGCTTGGTGATGGCGATATATCAATATCGGCTGGAACGAATGTCACGGTTGATACCGCGTTGTCGTCAACGTCAACAAATCCAGTGCAGAACAAGGTTGTGAATACAGCGTTGTCAAACAAGGTTGACAAAGTGTCTGGAAAATCATTGTCAACAAACGACTTTACGAATGAATATAAGGCAAAGGTGGATTCGGCGCTGCAAAACTATACAGAGACAGACCCTACTGTACCGGCATGGGCGAAAGCCGCGACGAAGCCTACATATACAGCAAAAGAGGTAGGAGCGTTGCCGGATACGACGGAAATCCCGACGAAGACATCGCAACTAACAAATGACAGCGGATTTCTCACTAAACATCAAAGTCTTGACGGATATAGTAAGAAGGTGTCTTTCAACCACCTTACAATAAGGGGCGATGAGAGTGTAAGTATAACACCTAATGTCATGAGTATAATCGATGCTTCCGGATACACGTCAGGAACGATAAGTATAAGTTTAATTACCGCGGGGTATACGGTCACATATTTGCACGAATATATGATACAGATTATAATCGGCACAACCCCTCCGACAGTATCGTGGCCGTCATATCTTTTATGGCCAGACGGAAAGGCTGTGTCCCTCTCGGCCGGTTATGTTTTTGAGTTCCATATAACAAGAACAACCGCGGGATTCCTTGTGGTATGGAATAAATTCAAATCAGCGGTATGAGCGCGTTACTTAGAAGAAGGGAACTGCTCGGCAAAGTCGACTATATAGACGAGAGCGAACTTAAACCTGCTTTATATATAACCAACGGAGGTACAAGCGGTGTGTTCGTACCGGCATCGGGCGCATATATAGATACGGGTGTTGTTGATAATGCTAAAAACATATATCATATAGAGTTTAAATATCCAGACAATTCAATTACCGGGATGCAAAACGATGTGTTGCATTTTGCTATGGGGAGTTGTAACTCAACTCAAACAGGTGCGAATGTTACGCAGATATTCGGCGTGTTGTTTCCAACCGGAAGTGACAGTTATGGCACTAATGACAGTATGTATACAAAAAAGGTTGCCGGCATGTGGATTGGTGAGAGGGCTTCATATAGTCCGATAGCATTGTTTGGGCAACTTGAGACAGGAGTAAGCCATGTAATAGATTTGTCATTGAAAGACAACACTGTCACAGTGGCAAGTGACGGTGTTTTAAGGAGTGATTCAAAAATTGTAAACAGAACCACGTCCATAAAAACTCAAAGCACAGATTACTCGTGCTATCTTTTCGCCGTCAATTTCCGCGGCAATCCAAGAGAATATAATTATTCATTGTCTGAATATGTGACAACGGTACGCTCGTGGGCTAGACTGTATGCTTTCTCAATAAAAGATGGTGATACAGGGGAATACCTTTTTAACGGGGTGCCAATGTTTGCCACAATAAATGGAGAGGATATATATGGCTTGTATGACAGCGTTAAAAAGAAGTTTCTTGTCTCTCCGAATGGTATCGCTTTTGAGGGCGAGCCTAAACCAAGTGATTAAAAAAAATAAATATCAAATGATATGCTGTATATAAAGAACGGAATAGTAAAGGATGAGTCGTTTATATTAATAAACGGTGACGGATGTATAATCACAAACCCGACTAAAGATATGATTCTTTCAGATGGGTGGGTCGAGTATAACGATGACAATTTCAGTGTCGACTCGGTAGACAAACAACTTAAAAACATGTTGCTTGATGATTATAATTCAAAGACTGACATAACCGACAAACAAGCATTATCAAAGCCTCTTCTTATTTATAGTTGGGATAAATACATAGGTTCTTCACTAAAAACCGGACAGCTTGTAGGATATGCCGAGAAAATATATAGAGTAAGGCAGGATATATCTGTTGTGCTTGAGAATCAATACCCGGGGGTTGATACGGCAGCCCTGTACGAGGTTGTGGAATTGCAGGCTGCAGGCACTGTTGACGACCCTATAGAGTTTGTCATACCTATGGAGATATTCAAGGATAAGTATTATACTTACAACGGAGTGAAATATCTCTGCACCAGGGATTCTCAGATGGCGCTCAATAACGGTCTTGACACCCTTGTCGACATCTACGTCACAAAGGTTGAGTAGCTTGATGCTCAACCTAGCCAACGACTCCCACTCCCGGCGAAGCCCGAGGGTGGGTTTGTTGTTTTTGTTGAGTAACGTTATTCTTTCCATAATACGTTTTATACCTTTGCTTTCGTAGCTACAGATAATGTTTAACACTAAAATGTATTTATTATGGCAGAGGATTCAACAAAAACTTATGTATTCGGGCAGGACGGCTCGTTCGGGATGCTTGGCATGCTCGCTCCGCTTCTACAGCAGAGGGGTATAGACCCTTCCGTATTGGCTTGTATGAAGAATAACAGCAACGGATTTGGCGAGGGCGGTTGGTTTATGTGGATTATATTCCTTTTCTTCCTTATGGGATGGGGTGGCAACGGCTGGAACGGTCGCAACGGCAACCAGTCTGAATGGCTTGCAAGCCAGTTAAACAATGATTACGGCAGAGACGTATTGCTTCAGGCAGTAAACGGCAACGGTAACGCTGTCAGTCAGTTGGCTACCACTCTCAACTGCGACATCAATGCCGTACAGGCAAGCCTCAACAACATCAGTAACGCTGTCGGAATGAACGGACAGCAGATTATCAACTCGATACAGATGGGTAACAACCAATTGGCTTCACAATTGGCCCAGTGTTGCTGCGACAACAAGTTGCTTGCGACCCAGCAGGGTTATGAGAACAGGATTGCAACACAGGAGCAGACATGCATGCTTGGCGGCAAGATAGACAGCAGCGCCAACACTATAAGCGCGCAGATTGCCGCCCAGACGACATTCCTTAGCGACAAGTTCTGCGACTTGGAGAAGAGGGAGATGCAGAGCAAGATTGACGCGTTGAGGGAGGAGAGGTCTACACTTCTGAGCAACATCAACAACGCGCAGCAGACGGCGGCAATCCAGCAGTATGTGGCGAGCGTGATATCTCCGATAGCCGCTGATGTCAACGCCATCAAGGCGGCTCAGCCACCTACCGTTGCAGTGCCTTATCCGCAACTTACGGCTGTGCCTTCTGTTTATGCGGCTAATCTTTACGGCTACAACACACAAGGTTTGTGGGCTTAAGTCAATAAAGGATGGAGGAATAAGTTATGCTTAACCAATATCTTTTCTACAGCAACAGAGGCGGCATACCTCGCATAGAGACGGAATCGGTGACTGTCGGCACCTCAAGCGTTGATTTCACCGTTACGTCAAGGAGGGTTTTTGGCAACGCTTTCAGCGGTTTGATACTGGTGAAGATGTCACAGGTTGTCCCTTCCGGAACTACAACTACGCTTCCGCTCACGCTCACGTCGGCTTCTGGGGTTAAGAATATAACAACCTACGACGAAGCCAATGTGACCGTGGCTGACTACAAGGGTGCGGGTATATACATTATGTATTACGACTCAAACAGCGGTGTGCTGCAACTTATAGGATAGTTATTTTGAATTATTAAAAACAAGGACAGATGTTTCAATCGGCAAGACAGAACGGGCAGGTTTATCTTCTCCACAAGGGAGACAATCCATACATAGAGACAGGTGTGATAACTGCGGCTCCGCAGGTGAAACCAAAGTATTCCATACCACAGGCTTTCGGGCAGAACGAAATGGTTGTCAACCTTACAGTAAACGTCAACGGTGTCAACCATAACTTCAAGGATTTGCCTTCCAACCTTGATATAGCAGATGTCTATATGGGTGCGGATTGCGTGGCTATATCCGACAGCAGGGATGCCATAAACAGCGAGGTGCTGTCGCTCAAGAAGAAGAGTGCGGATATAATAGACGGCTACGAGAAGCACAAGGCTTTGATTGCTGTATACGACAACATACTCAAGGACATAAACCCAGAGTTTGCGGAGAGGCAGAGCCAACGCGAGGAAATCGAGTCACTCAAGGCAAGGATAGTCTCTATGGAAAGTAACACAAACCAATTGCTCGAAAACAACAAACTGCTGCTTGAGCGTCTGTCCAAATTAACAAAGGAGGAATAGATTATGTCAAGAATGTGGGAAATACGTGAGAACGCCACGCGCTCGAGAAGGAGTGGAAGAAATGTAAGTGATGTCGATTACGACGACGAGGATGATGATGACTCCTACGAATGTGGTTACGATGACGGTTATCGTGCGGCCATGAAGGCTATGGGGCGCAAACGCTCAAGGCGGGGCGAAGCCGAGTAGAGTTGGAGGGGTGGGTTAAATCTAACTTACCCCTTCTTTTGTTTGTTTCTTTTTGATTGTTTTGATATGGGAATGAGATTGGATTACAACGCTAAACTGCCTTCTGGAATGGAGGAATACATAGAGTCATACGGATGGCACTTCTCGAAAAGGATGTGCGAGTGGGCTTGCTCGAGGATGTACAAGACTGTAAACAACAGGAAGGAATACATCAACCCTTATTCCAAGGATTGGGTTGAGCAACTGTTGCGCAACTGGTCTGTAAGTATAGATAACGACTACATATATGACGCCGTCTATATCGCCAATATGTGCAAGGCTGACTTTTTCGGCTCCGGCATAGCTGACGACCACAGGCTGGCTTTATATATAGGCGATATAATGAATGACCCCGACGGCTATGAGGGTATGGTGTTCACGAGGTTTTATGCCGACTGCATAGGCGGCGGAGTCCCTATAAACTGGGAGGATTTGATTTAGTTGTAGGTATTGTTTATATTTGCTAATAAACCTTTTCGATATGTTGGGAAGTATAAGGAGCGGGTTGTGCTGCATCATCAACGAGATAGACAGCGGCAACTCGGAATTGTCGAAGCAGGATGAGGAGACCTTATCCGGACTTATAAGAAGATTCGCTGTCGCGGACCGGCCTATGAGTAAGTATCAGGCGTATAACTATTTGAATGTCAGCAGGGCTACATTCGACAGACTTGTAAGGGAGGGCAAGATAGTATCGGGAAGGAAATTGGTTGGCTTCAAGGAGAAGGTCTGGTATAAGAGGGACCTTCTCCGCATAAACAATACAAGGAATGGAAATAAGAGTTAAGCGTGTCAAAAAGACAGACAAGGTAACCATTGGTACATTAAGCATCAATGGAACGCATGTGTGCGATACCCTCGAAGACAAAGACAGAGGATTGAAATCCACAGACAGTCTTGTCGATATAAACAAGGTTAAGGTTAAGGCTGAGACCGCCATACCTACCGGAAGATATAACGTCACATTGAAGGTAAAGTCACCGAGGTTTGCGTCAAAGGCGTATTACAATAAGTTCTGCGGAGGATTCCTTCCGAGACTTCTTGATGTCAAGGGATTCAGCGGCGTGTTGATTCACAGGGGCGTAAACGAGACTCATACCGAGGGTTGTATTCTTGTCGGCAAGGCTTCCGGGAATATATTGACAGACAGCCAGAGGTGCTTTGAGACGCTGTATGGCAAACTCAAGGAAGCCTCAGACAGGGGTGAGTCTATAACCATCACCATTGAATAATTCGTTAATGCTGGTATTAACGGATTATTAACATGTTTGCGTCTGGTTCGGCGCAAACATATATTTGCGTCAAATTGTAAACAAATATCACTATGGGAGAGGATTTTAATTTTGGAAGCATACTGGACGAGTCTGAAATCAACGACTTGTTTGGTGGCGGCGAGGAGACCGAGCGTGAGGAAAAGACGAGCGTAAGCGAGGAGGAGGGGAAGTCTCAAAAGCCGGAGGAAAAGGAAGGTAAAGAGAATGTCACCGAGAGTTCGATAGAAAGTATATTCGGCTCGGAGAGCGTAGGTGGCGATAAGAAAGATACAGAGGAAGGGAAGGGTTCGTCTACTAAGGCGACAGGCGCTTCTCCCAACAATTTTTCTTCCATCGCCAAGGCGTTGAAGGAGGACGGCCCGCTCTCTTCTGTTAATGATGAGTTCTTTGACAAAATCAATGACGCGCAGGGTTTCTCGGACGCGATTGAGGAGGAGGTGAGGAATCGTCTTGACGAATCGCAGAGACGTATTCTTGAGGCTCTTGACAACAACGTCGAGCCTGATGAGATACGCCAGTACGAAAACACGTTGAGATACCTCGACTCAATCACGGAGGAGAACATCACTGATGAGAGCGACAAAGGCGTCGAGTTGAGGAAGGCACTGATATATCAGGACTTCATCAACAAGGGTTACTCGAAGGAGAAGGCTACGAGGATGCTCAACAAGATTGTATCCGACGGGACCGACATCGAAGACGCCAAGGACGCTCTTGAGGCGAACAGGAGGTACTACAAGGATTCCTATGATGATTTGCGTGACGAGGCGAAGCGCGAGGCTGACGCCAAACGCGAGGAGTACCGAAAACTTGACGAGTCCCTCAAGAAATCCATAATGGATGACAAGGAGGTCGTCAAGGGTATAGGCGAGCTTGACAGAACGACAAGGCAGAGAGCCTATGACGCTATAAGCAAGCCTGTATACAAGGACGGCAAGACAGGAAGGGTATACTCGGCGGTGCAGAAGTTCGAGAAGGAGAATCCGGTTGAGTTCCGCAAGGTTATGGGTCTCGTGTACGCGCTTACGGACGGCTACAAGTCGTTCGACTCGTTGGTTAAGTCAAAGGTTGAGAAAGAGAAAAAGAAGGGTATAGCCGAATTGGAGAGGGTGATAAACTCAACCCCTAGAAACGGTGACGGAAGTTACAGGTTAGCAAACGGCGGAGGAGACGACAACTCGTTCCTTGACGGCATAGTTGCCCTTGATTTATAAACTAATTCATTTGTTTTATGGCATTACAAAAATTTGAAACGCGTGAGTTCAGCGGATGGGCAACTAACATCACCAAGAAGAACCACATCGACACTCTCTACCCGAGATGCCCTCAGATGGTTGCCGACTTCATGGTTGAGTTGCTTTCCCGCAATTTCGGAATGTCGCTTGAGTCAATCCTTAACAAATTCCCTACAAAGGAGTTCGAGAATGATGAGAAGTTCTGGTGGGATGTAATTGGCTCTTCAAGACGTAACATTCCTCTTGTTGAGGCAAGGAAGTTCGACGGCACCGTAGTGACGTCAGCCGATTCCGGTGTAGGCGCGAATGGAGAGCCTTTCTTCCTCGTGTTTGGCGAGAAGTACTTCTTCGACGGCGAGGTTATCCTCGGCAATCTCAACGAGGTATTCCCTCTGAGAATCACCGCTAAGGAGAAACTTGAGGGAACCAACTATGTCTATGAGGTTGAGCTTATCAACGGCAGAACAGACGGTATGCCGGGAGCGAGACTGCTTGCCGGTGAGAAGTTCAGTTATGCTTACGCTCCTGTTGAGAGAGGCCTCTCCAAGGGTGTCGGCGGAGTTCGCTATGTGTCTCCTTCAACGATGTCTAACGAGTTCTCCACAATCCGTATCAAGGATGAGGTTTCCGGCGACGTTTACGGACACAAGATTGCCATGGGTGTACCTGTGGTTAAACAGACCGAGAGCGGCAAGATGCAGAAAACCACAGACACGATGTGGATGCACTACTGGGAGTACGAGTTCGAGAAGACCTGGAGGGAATACAAGAATAACGTGTACGCCTACTCTACCTCTAACAGAAACGCAAATGGCGAGTATCTCAACTACGGTAAGTCAGGCGAGGTTATCCGTCAGGGTGACGGTCTGCTCGCACAGCTTAAGAGAGGCAACGTTGTTTACTACAACAAGTTCAACCTCAAGGTGCTTGAGGATACTTTGCTTGCTATCTCGACGGCTAAACTTGAGCTTTCCGAGCGTAAGTTTATCCTCAGAACGGGCGAGAGGGGCGCTCTCCAGTTCCACAAGGCTGTGAGAGACACCGTGTCGGGCTGGACTGAGTTTACCTACAATGGTGACAATCTCGGCGTGGTCAAGAAGGATAACTCTCCTCTTCATCAGAACGCTTTGCAGGCTGGATACCAATTCACCAAATTCTTGGGACCTAACGGCATCGAGTTGACTGTAGAGGTGGATCCGTTCTATGACGACCCTGTGATGAATAAGGTTATGCATCCTAACGGAGGTGTCGCCCAGTCATACCGTTACGACATCTTCGACATCGGCACTATGAGTCACCCTAACATCTTCAAGGTTGGAGTGAAGGGGCAGCCTACCGAGGCGAGAAGCATTATGTGGGGTATTAGAGACCCTTACACAGGAAGATGGGGCAACCCTAACGCCTCGTTTGAGGACGACAAGGCTATCATAACCAAGTTCGGACAGTTCGGCTTGTGCATACTCGACCTTACGAGAACCGCAAGCATAATCCCTTCGCTTCTTAGCGAATAATATATAAGAGCCGGTGCAAGTGGTTGACCCACTTGCCCGACTTGATTAATAATCGAGATATTGAATTGAAATCGAAAACAACAGGAGAAGATTTTTATGGAAGAGTTGATACAGATAGACACTACGGAAAAGGCTGACATCCCTATGCAGGAGGTGAGCAAGCCGGACAGGAAGCCAAGGATGCGTCTTGACAGGGCGGCAGACAAGCGGGTTGTGGCTGACAAGCCTATAAACTGCCTAAGGAACGAGAGGGTTACAGTCAAGTTCATACCGAACGAAACCGGAGGGCTTGACAGGAAACATCCTTATTACGGCGGAAAGGTTGAGGGGGCTTTCACGATGCTTACCGTACCGATGCTTAAGAACGGCACGATAGCGAATCCGCTCACAAAGGCCGAGAAGGAATACCTCGAGGAGATAATGCAGCTGGATTACGGCGCGTTGTCGGTCTACAAGAAGGAGGACAACTATTGGGAGAACCTTATGGTGAGGTTGGGTAAGGATGACACAATACTTGATTTGTCTGTGCCTACCGACTATATCAAATACAAGGTGCTTCTGGCGAACAAGGATATAGTCTGCCCTTCAACAAAAGACCTTGAGGAGAAGCCTAAGGCTACCTACCAGTACGTTATGGTTAGTGACTCAGACGTATTCACCGAGACCTCGAACAGGACGTCAAACAAGATGAGGTGCTACGAGGAGTTCGGCAGGGTTAGGGATGACAAGGATGTGCTGCGATGCATCATACACACAATCACCGGAAGGCAGGTTGATATCAACTCCAAGGTTGAGTTCATGCGCGACAAGATTGTGGATATGATAGACAATAACCCTAAGAGGTTCCTTGAGGTAATAACAGACCCTCTGCTGCGCATCAAGGTAACGCTCATGCGTGGTGTCGAGGAGAAGGTTGTGTCGAGGAGGGGTGAGTATTACTATTATGACGGGCAGCCTCTCTGTGGTGACAACGAGGCTCCGACAATAACCGTTGCGGCAAAGTGGCTTGGACTCCCTAAGAATCAGGAGCTGCTGTTTTCGATTCAGGCAAAGACAAAGTAAGATATGACTGTTGACGATTTCTCCATAGAGTTCGACTTGCTCTTCAACAACATAGCGTCAAACAAGGCGCCGGGTCTCAACGACTACGAGAAGAGCCTTTTCCTCACACAGGCGCAGGAACTTGTCGTGAGGGGGTTATACTCGTCTGGCGAGCAGTCTTTCGAGTCTACGGAGGAGTTGACGTCATACCTTTCAAGTGTTACCAAACGTATGGGTTTCACCTCTTTTGAAAAGGACGAACTTTACGGTTGGACCACATATAAGGTTGAGATTCCTTCCAAGGTCTGGTATATAACCCTTGAGAACGGGGTGGTTGATAATCTTCCGGTTGAGGTCATACCCGTAAAGCAGGATATGTTTTTAAGAACCGTAAGAAACCCTTTCAGGGGGCCGACAGGCAAGAGGGCGTTAAGGATTACCCGTACAGACGGAGACGCGGTCAGACTGTCGGAGATAATACCGGCCAAGGGGAAGGAGTTGCAGTCTTATGAGATACACTATGTCGAAAAGCCGAGGCCTATAGTGCTTGAGGACAATATCGAGATTGACGGCGAGACGCTCAACAGGCAGACTTGTTGTCTACCCGAAAATATGCACCGTATGGTGTTGATTCGGGCTGTTGAGTTAGCCAAATCAGTATGGCAATAAACGTTTAACATTAACTATAGTTGATTATGAATATTTCTACGAATCAGGTGCTTCACCTCTTTGAGGGTACGGCTGTAAAGACCGACACCAAGGTAGCCGGGATAAAGCCGGCGTCATATCTTAAGATAACCCAGTCTGACGGGACCGTAAAGCGCTCCCCTCTGTTTACTGAGATTGTATCGACAACCACCCTTACCGGCGGGATGCTCAAGAAGAACAAGACCACCCTTACCAACGTGAGTTTCACGGCAGTAAAGGGTGACTGGTACTCACTTACACTCAGGTATGGCGGATTCTCAGTTGAGGACAGCAATGTCCTTACCGTGTCTTATCAGGCCGCATCGGATGGCGACGATATTGTTAAGGCTCTTGGAGGCCTCCTTAAGGCTCAAGTTGAAAAGACGCTTAAGAACGAAAAGGGTGTTGTGGCTCTTACTGTTGCTACCGCCGAAAACGCTGTAAGTGTTACCGATGAAGACCCTATGTATAACCCTTCACGCTTTGACGTCAACAACATCAAGTGTCTCGGACTTGAGATTGGCGCCAGCGAGGACAATCTCTCCGGAAGTGAGTTCACCCTTGCTGTGGAGTCTGTTGACTCGGCGACGGCTGACGGCGCGAAGTACGCCTGTATGGAGCATTTCGCGATGGGTGAGCGTGGCGGTCAGACAAACTACAAGGGTTGGCCTTTCTATCATGAGGTGGGCAGTTATGTTATCGACCCTACCAAGAAGTATGACGCCACTATATATCATCTGCGCTATTTCGGTGATGTACAGGACTACCACTCAACCGACTTTGACGTGATTGTACTCAAGGCTTCGGCTAAGCAGTAGGTTACTTTCTTTCAGTTTCATAACGAATAATTGTTTTGTTGGTGGGGATTAGCCGTGAGGTTGGTCCCCACTCTCTTGTTGTTAACACATGATTAACCTTGTTTATACTTGGCTTGATTTTACCTATATTTGCATCATTAACAAACGTTTGATATGACTACATACGGACAGATGGTTTATTATTGCCTCGATATGGTTAAGGCTTTCAGCGACGACACGCAAGTCACTGAGGAACACGTTATGTTCCTCCTTGACAAGTACCGCGCAACGGCTTTGAGGCAGACTTACGACAGCGGCAAAGCCAAGGACGGAACGAATGTGTCGTCGGGTAACTACCAGTTTATACCGATAGACAAGTTGTATCTTGTGAGACCGCAAGACCTTGAGGCGAACATATATTCCGATGACGGGCTTGACTACATTATCGAGAATAGTCAGACGCATCGCAAAAGCAACTACAAATACAGCAGGGATACAGAGATACCGGCGATTCTTCCGGGGTTTGTGCCGAAGGTTTACATAACAGATTTATTCAAGAGTGTCGCCACATACGTGGATAACGACAGGTTTGAGTACACCAACTGGCATAAGTATCTCAAGAACTTCATATACGCGACGATAGGGATAGACAGACATCTATACCTCAAGAGCGGCAATGTGGAGCGTCTTGAGTTGGTAAGTAAGGTCAACCTATACGCCGTGTTTGAGAATCCGTCCGAGGTTTACGCCATAACAGAGCCAGACAAGGATATAGACGATTGCGCGTTCCCTGTTGAGGACGCGTTGATACCGAATATAATAGCGCAGGTTGTGAAGGATATACTCGGCGCGGCCTACAGACCGGCAGACAAGTACAACAATGCCGATGACGACCTTGCCAATATAGCGTCGTTTGTGCGTCAGAACATGAAGCAGAGATACGTAAAGGAGTCGCAGGATGGAGGAGAGTAGGAGGTTAAACAAGAACGGGTTGAGAATCAGAGGAGCCGACAGGTATGTCAAGGCGTACACCATGAGGGATATCTGGAAATGCTATGTGAGGAATAGGGATAAATCCAAGGCTGTATATCTCAACCGCAACCAGCACGGAAGGATTATGACACTCATAATAAAGGGTATGATAGACAAGCTGCTCGCAAAGGGGGTTGTGCATCTTGGCGACAAGATAGGCTTCATAGAGATACGCAAGCGCAAGAAGGAGGCATGGATATGCAAGGATGGAGTCATAAGGGCTACATACCCCTTGGATTACAAAACTATAAACCAGTCAAGGCTTAGCGGTGACTATGTGCCGGACGCGAGGATATTTGACAGCGGTTATGTATTCAAGACAAGATTCGCTTCGGGAAAAGCAAAGGTTAAGAATAAGGAGTACCTGCTTTTCAGGACGACACCGTCTTTTAGGAAGAGACTCCATGATTTGATTGTTGAAGGTAAATTTGACGCTCTGATATGAAAAGTAAATTCACAAACATAAGGTTAATCCTTGAGAAGTTACGCAGGAATCCGATGCTGCGCAAGCTGCCTCTTGAGACGATTGTAGACTACACCGAGGATTTCATACGTATAGTGGGGTGTCCTTGTGAGTTTCTTGAGAAGACCTGTACGGTAAAGATAGACAAATACAAGGGTGTCCTTCCTGATGATTTCCACGAGGTCATACAGGTGAGGGAGGCTTCTGATGAGACAGCCAGGGAGGATTACATCAAGAACGAGACACTCAAGGATATAATGTATGCCATACAGAACAGGTTTGACGATGATTATGGCGAACTTGTGGTGCAGTTGGAGTGGGACGCAAATCCCGCAAGCATAGACAAATTGTATTCCTTGAGGGATATCGATTTCGGTGTTTACGGAACCGTATGTATAAGGCTTGATGTAGACAACGGAGAGGATACGGATGTGGATATGTCGGGTTATTCATTTAAATCAGGTTATCGCGCGATGAGGTCGTCTACTGATTCTTTCCATATGAACGGAAAGCCAAAGAATTGCAGAGAACTCACTTACAAGATTGAGAACCACAGGATATTCACATCCGAGGAGTCCGGTTATGTAGAGGTTGCTTATCGTGCCGTGGCTGTAGACGAGGACGGTCTGCCTTTAATACCCGACAACTCGAAATTCACCCGCGCGCTTGAATGGTACATAAAGCAGGAGTACTACACGATTCTTTTTGAGTCCGGTGAGATAGACGCGAGGGTTTTGCAGAACACGCAGCAGGAGTATTGCTGGGCTGTAGGAGCATATGAGAGCGAATGCCATATGTTGACAATAGACGAAATGCAGTCATTGACTAATTCGCTCAACCAGATGGTGGTGAGGGTGAACGAGCATGACAAATCATTCATACACGAGGGAACAAGAGAGTATCTGAGGAGGAAATGATATGGAAGTGAATGTAGCCGAATTGAAAAACAAAGGTATGGTTAAGGATTACTCGATAAGCAAGTCGCCTGATGAGTACGCCTTTGATAATCTGAACATAAGGATAACACCAAATGTTGACAATACAGGGATTTCTATAACAAACGAGAAAGGTCCGGCAGCCTGTCTTGTCGGAAGCAGCGTTGTGAAGACATCGATAAACAGGATTGCCCATTCGTTGGATACGGACAAGATAAAAATAAGTCTCGATTATACGGCGGATTCAGATATTCCTATTGTTGTGAGTTCATCCGAGGGAAAAATAAATAAAATAAAGGTGCAGAGTACTTACAGAGTAGACCCGACAGTAATAACTGAATTTGTGCGGTCTGACGATGTAGACCACGAGGGTTATATAACATTTGTAAACAAGGATGGAGCTGTCAGCAATGGTAAACCATATTATAGACTGTATCTGCCAGAGGATAAAGACAAGATATTCATAAACAGCTGGGGGATAATATTAAGGGATTTTCTTGACGGAGGGGTATTTAGAGTAGACTCAGATGGTATAGGACTTATAACAGCAAGCGGATACGAATGGTGGAGCAGGTACTTACCTGACAGCAAAACGGAAGACTACATCATACCGAAAGGTTCAAAAGAGTTTTATATAACTGATTCATATACAGCATACTATAGTATATCGCTTGAAGACAATGTTGATTACATAAAGAGTGAGAAATATTATTACATGCTTAAGGAAACTTACGACTCATACATAAGTGACAACAAGCCTCTTCCAAGTGGTTCATCGCAAACGCAGGCGGGTTTATCCGGCTCTTATTGTGGCAAGTGTGAGACTTCTGACAGTGTTGTGATATTCACTTATGACGGCTATGTGAACTATATCTATAATGTAAAGTCTTATGGAGCCGAATTGCATGTGGATACAATATATAAAGGCGGGCTGAATATAACGCCAGAAAATATGGTTGACGCTATATTCAGATTTGAGTCAGAGGATGTGCAGAAGGTTTATTGGGTTGACGGAGTCAATCAGCCGAGGGTTATAAATATAGCGAAGCCAGTAAACTACGACAAGGGAAGCGCACAGTTTGACTTCATATCAACAGTTGATTCCGTTCCGAGGATAGACATACGCAAAGAATATAACTCATCGGGTTTGTTTCCGGCTGGAACGATACAGTATGGAGTCTCATATTATAATAAATTCGGCAGCGAGACAAATCTCCTTTGGTTCAGCACCGTGCATTATATAACATTCGAGGACAGGGCGGCAAAGGCTGACGAGAATGTTGCGTGTCAATTCAGACTCAAATTGCTCAACCTTGACACTAAATTTGATTACGTGAGGGTATACTCGTGCGTAAGGACATCACTTGACGCGCAGCCTATAGTAAGCATAGTCGGCGATTACAATATCGCAGGGCAAAAAAAAATAACAGTATACGACAATAATGTAAATGTTGTCAATATCGATCCTTCGCTTCTTTATTATATAGGAGGCAGGGAGTTTGTCGCATCGACGATAACATCAAAGCAGGACAGGCTTTTTCTCGGTAATATAAGGCTTTCCGGAGACTCCTTGTCAAACGCCTTGAAGAATGCGGTTAAGAATACCATATTGCCGAAATACAAGGGGAAGGCCGTGTCTATATATGACGCGTCAATGATTGTGTTTGACTACAAGTCAATAGGAATGGACTTGTCATCCACTTCGTATCCATATAAGCCTCAAACACTTTGCGGAAAGGAGTATTTCTCATATTTTAAATACGGGGAGATATACAGGTTTGCCATCCAGTTCCAGACAGACAAGGGGAATTGGACCCAACCTATATGGATTGGTGACAAGAAATGCACGCTGCGACCTAAAGTTGATTTGATTAACTCAAGATTTGAACTTCCTACGGCTGCGCTAAAACTTGACGAGTCGGTAAAAGCCGCGTCGCGGAATTACATCATGTATAGGGTGCTTATAGCGGAGACTTCGACAGCCACAAGGAATACGATAGCGCAGGGGGTATTAAGCCCAACCATGTTTAGCCTTAAGGACAGGATAAACAACTCACCATACGCCGTGTCAAGTTGGATTATGAGACCGATAGGTGACGTTCCGTCAAAACTTGGCGACTCGGCTTATCTTGAGATTCAGTCGATGGATAAGGATGCCAAACCTTCAATGGATTCATCACTTATAGGGAGCGGCACACAAACCGCGGAGGGGACGGTAATATCGTTGATGTGTACGGATGACATAAACGCCGTGAAGAAGAATTGGGCTAAAAACGGGGCTGACACTAATGTCAGCAGGTTGTGGGATTCGATAGCGAATATAAGCATAGCCGGCTGGGATGTGGTTAAATACAGATATTGTCTCATACTGTCTTATTCTTATAACAATTACAGGATAGATACGGACAGCATAACGATACACTGCGAGTCGAGGACAAGCCTCAACAAGATGTGGAGTAAGGTTAGAAGTTATATATTACGGAATCTCAACACTGATATATCCGATGATATATCAAAGAGTGACTTCAAAAGATTCTGTAAAGAGAAATCAATATCGTCCGGCTCGTGGAGTTATTTCTCAAAAAAGCAGACGATAGACGCGTCAGAAGAGGTGTTGCGGTATGCGTCTGAATTGTCTGACAGCGGAAGCGTATGGGGTATATACAAAAAGGTGAACGTCAGGACTTATTCCGGCGAATCTAACTCTTACTCAAGAAAATTATCAAACAGCGGGTATTTTGTAGATGACAGTATAGTGACATTCAATTCGCCAGACATAGAACCAAACCAGGAGTTTTTGAGCGGCTTGGGACTTAATATGCGCATTGTCGGATATATACCTATTACGGCTGGCGAGAACGATATGGAACTGGATGTGTCCGAGAAAGGGTTGAGTGATTTTGCGTCAAAGTTGAGTTTGAGCGTCAAGTCGGTGAATAATATATCGAAGAATTACAGGACGCTATTGAGCGATTATCTGTATGAGGACAGCGGCTGGTTTAAAAACAGCGATGACAACCTGTATCCGTCAAGAATTATAGATAAATACAAGATATACTTATGGCATAAAAGCGAATCCATAAATGGCATGTCAGAAAACTCTTATCCAACCGAGAGTGGTGACACTAAATTTCTTTATATACCTTCAAATTTAAAGAGAAAGGTTTTCGCCTCGAAAAGATTCTCGTTATATAGTGTGTTTTTTGACAATGTCGTCAACGTGCCAGTCTCTTCCACTGATATTATATATGACGGAAAAGCTGCGAAATCAGTGAGGTCTTGCGGAGGAAACGATTATTATTTTGGAGACGTGGATACATTGCTGACAAGAAGCGGTGAGGTTACAGACTCGTATATCAAAGATACAGGCGCTGGCGGATATGATGTAGAATACGAACGTAATAGCAGCGATGAGGTTTACGTCCGTTCATACGACCCTGTAAGGATAAGATATAAGTCATCGCCGCATGTTGTCATACCTATGACTGACGGCGATATGACGTATTATAGGTTGCCTGAGATTGGCGTCAAGTATGAGGATGTCCTTCCCGAAGGAGAGTCCTATCCATGGGTTGAACCCGCGTGGGTTGCCGATGATGATTATGTATTCCTCGGCTTGTATAACTCGAAGGAATCAGCCGAGAAGAAACTGATGGATTCTTTCAGCGAAGTATATAAACTCAAGGAAAAGACTATCGTGGTTGCTATACCCAACGGGTTCTCAACGAGAAGGTATAAAGAATATTATATCGTGAATGTCAGCGGAGCCACATTATCCGTTGACGAGCCGGTGTTTGATTCTGACGACGATTCAGCGAAAGGACAGGATGTTACTGATATCCCAATGAGGGTGTCAAGGATTGTGTCGTGGGATATAGACGGAGAGTTGTTGAGGAAAAATATTGTCATGCTTGACGACCTCCATAATATAACCTGGAGAGAGGATGGCGAGACGGTAAGATATAGACAGATTTCCGTCTATGGCGAGGAAAAACCTGAATATCCTTATCTTTACCTTGCGGAACTGTATAGGGATATACCGTATGACTCCCTATACGGTGGATATGGGGAGGAGCAAATAAAGAAAATAAAGTGGATTGTGTCGTCATCTCCGTATCCTATAGACGAGGATATACCAAGGATGGGTGGAGACACGTATTATCAGCGTTGGGATTGTCTCAAGACTTATCCATATAGTGAGGATGATGTCAATTCGGTTGTAGACATAACATCGTTTATGGTGGAGACGCATACAAACATTGACGGAAGGTGCGACATAAACAGAAAGAATTCAAGGATAACGCTTGCGAGACCGACAAACTATAACTTGTTCAATCAGGCTTATAACCAGACGGACAACCTGTTCAGTTATAATATACTCGACAGTAAATACGACCTTGACAGGTTTGGGAATCAAATCGTGTGGTCAAACGCAAAGGTTGACACAGACGAGGTTGACAGCTGGACAAACATAAACATGTTAAGTTCATTAAGTCTTGACGGAAGCAAAGGCGACATCAGGCGACTTATTAACTTCAATGATTCGGTAATAGCCTTTCAGGATAAAGCCATAAGTGTCATAAACTACAACAATCCGACACAGATAAGCACTGAATCCGGTAGTCCTATTGAGGTTGTAAACAGCGGATTAGTAAACGGGTATTCAATGATTACAGGCTCAAACGGCTGTCAGAACAAGTGGGGTGTATGCAAAGGAGGCAACGGTGTATATTTTATGGATGACATCAATAAGTCAATGCTTTCTTTCAGCAGGGATGGATTACAGTCTATTTCAGCCAAAGGATTCTCGCAGTGGTTTAAGGATAATATAGACTTCAACGACAGGTTCAACATATATTATGATTCGCTCACAAAGGATGTCTATGTGACAAACGGAAGGTATTGCCTCTCATATAACGAACAGCTTGACGCGTTCTCGTCGTTTTATTCCTACGAGGGGATGAAGGATGTGTTCAACCTTGACGGCGAGTCATACGCTGTCTCTCCGTCGGAAAGGATAGGCATATACAGGCTTTTCGGCGGAAATTACGGAGAGACTTTCGATAACAAGCCTGTAGGATGGGGAGTCACATACAAGGCGAATCCAGAGCCTATGATTGACAAGATATTCACAAATCTTGAGTATACGGCTGATATAGTCGACGGAAAGGTTGATGATGTCAACTATATTGATGGGCTGCCTTTGAGAAACCTCGACATCTGGAATGAATACCAGAAAGGAAGCGTTGACTTCACAAAGCAATATAATGCGTTGCAGAGGGATAACGCGAGGAAGTTCAGACTGTGGAGGGTGCAATTGCCCCGCGATGAAATGTCTAAGAACAGGCTTGACAGGATAAGAAACACCTGGTGCTACATCAAGCTGTCTGACGGCAATCCGCTTGGCAAGAAGGTTGTGTTGCATAACGTTATTCTCAAATACTATAAGTAGTTGGTTTAAGGGTAGGTTTATATACCTACCCTTAATTTTAACCAAACACTTGTTGCTTCACTTGAACCTTATCATTAAATTTGCGGATATTAAATGATTGATTGTTATGGGTAAACTAACAGCCGAGCAGAAAGCCGCCAGAAAGGCTAAATTCGATTCCTTTATGGGCAAGGCTTCAACAGTGCTATCCGGCGCTTCCGGAATAATAGGAAACGCAATGCAGAATGCGGAAACAAATGATGTGTCAGGTTATAAGGATAATATAGATAGCGTGAGTAACACAAATTTTGATTTGGGCGACTATGACTCTCTTATGGCTTCATATAATCCGTTGGTTTTAAATAACAGGGTGTCTTATGAGCAAATAAGAGGAGGCTCAACAGCTGGCAGGGTAGGCAATGTATTGTCAGCCACAGCAAGCGGCGCTTTGACCGGGGCGTCAGTAGGAGGTCCTTGGGGCGCTCTTGCAGGTGCTGCTGTAGGGTTAGGCTCAGGTATAGGCGGTTGGATTGCGGGTGACTCAAAAGCGAGAAACAAGGTTGAGGAGTTAAATGCCGAGAGCCACATGGCATCAAATGAGTATTTGAATAACTTCTCCGCGAACGCGGAGAGAATAGGCGATAATATGTTCAGAAGTAAAATATTGAATCTTGCGGCTTGTGGAGGGTTTATGCCGCGCAAGTTCGCATTTGGTGGGTTGCAACCTGAATTTTCAAACGGTACGACTATGGTGGGTAATGGAGGAACGCATGAATCAAACCCTTACGATGGGGTACAGGTTGGTGTCGACCCGCAGGGTATACCAAACCTTGTGGAAGAGGGTGAGGTTATATACGACGATTATGTTTATTCAAATAGGTTGAAGCCTACGAAGAAGCAGTTGGAATCCATTTCTTTGCCTTCAAAATATTTTGGCAAGACTTATGCCGAGATAGCCAATGAGATACAGAAACGCTCGTATGAGATGCCTAACGACCCTATAGAGAGGAGGGGTCTTGAGGATGGGATGTATAAACTGAGGGTTATACAGGATGAGACGAAGCAGCGTATGGAGCAGAGGAGATTCGTGCGTGAGTTCAACAGACTGTCTGATGATGACAAGTTCGCGTTAATCAACGGGATTAATCAGGAAGCACAGCAAATGCAACGACAGAGACTTGCGGAAGAGCAACAAATGGCAGATATGCAGAGTCAGCAGGAAGAATATGATAACCAGTCTCAACCAAACCAGGAGCAGGGTATAGCGTCACAGATGAATCAGTACGACAATTCACTTGATGGATATGCATACGGTGGCAATCTATTCCAAAGGGGCGGAATAAAATATGACAGGTCTTACGATTTGGATAAGGCGACAAAATATGAGTCAACCGATAAGTACAAGTCAAAGGTTGATTTGATAAAAAAAGTGATTGAGGGCAGCGCGTCTTCAAGAGAGAAATCGTATATTGACAACTTGATGAATACGATAGGGAAAGATTCCCGTATGGGTAAGTATACCATTAAGGATTACAATGATTTCCTTAGGCTTGCGACAGATAAAAAGATAGGCCCTGTTCATGAATTGATTAACAATACTGATTTTGTTAATAATTCAGAAATACCTGATATAGATAGAATACCGGAGCCTATAGTGTCACTCGCTGCAAAAAATACAGGATTGGCCCAGCGTGGACTTCCTGAATATACCGAGATTGACAAAAATGACGTTGTGGAAAACGACGTTGACACCAATAAATCAAGAAACTATCCGGAATGGCTTCGCTACATTCCGCTTATGACAAGCGCCGGAGCCGTAATAGGTGATTTGTTTGGTATGAACAGACCTGACTATTCGCTTTGGGATAACGCTTCAAGAGCCGCAAACAGGATAAACTATGTGTCACCAACGCCTCTTGGCGACTACCTTGCTTACAATCCTTATGATGTCAATTATATGCAGGGAAGGATTAACGCGCAGAACGCGATGGCGCAGAGGAATATACTGAATACATCAAGCGGAAACAGAGGTGTCGCCATAAGTGGAATACTTGCGGCGCAGCAGCAAGGATTGAACAATATGTCCGATATGTATAGGCAGGCTCTTGAATACAACGACAAGCAAAGACAGGCTGTTGCTGATTTTAATAGAGGTACAAATCAGACTAACGCGCAGATGAGTCTGCAAGCACAGGCGCAAAACGCGCAATTGGAAAGACAGAGAGTTAATGATTTGATGCAGTTGGCTTCGCAGAGGCAGAGAATACTTGACGCTTCGCAACAGGCAAAAGCTGAGAATCTGACAAACCTTGCCACTATTGCGGGGCAATACGGAAAGGAAAATTGGAATCTAAACAGATTAAATAAACTCATAAGCAATGGCGCGATAAGTATTGGAAGAAAAAATGGAGGAAAAATAAAGAGAAGGAGGAGATAATATGGCATACAGTATAAAACCCATATACGAGCCGATGACGTTTCAGGAGATGTTGCAGCCTTATGCTGTATACGGAACTGAACGTGACAGACAGGAGGAGGCTTACCTCAAACTGCTTGAGGACGCCAGAAGCCTTGAGGATTTGAAAGACAGCGAGGTTGACAAGGAGGAATACAATAAATACGTTGACTTCAAAAACAGGATAAACTCTATGGTTGACGAGATAGCAACCACAGGATTGTCAAGGCAGACTAGGAGCAACCTCAGTAAATACAGGGCTGAATACCAGACCGGATTCGCCGATATGGTTGACAGAATTAAAAGGAGGGCAGAGTTGGTCAAGCAGCAGAGGGAGTATCTGTCTAAGAATCCTAACGCCTTCTTTGATGTGGATTACTCGGTCACTCCGGCAAGCAAGGTTGTGGAAGGCTCGACTTATACCCCTTATGATATGAACGAGGCGGCAAATAACGTGGCGTCAAAGGTTTATAGCGCTATGTCATCAAAGGGCGACAATATCACCGAAGAGGATATGAATAACATAATAGCCTCGGAGAGACAGAGATACGGATATGACAACCTTGATGACAGAAGAAAAGCAATGGTTGATAACGCTTTGTCTCTAGGTATTATGACTGCCGACAAGACTTATACCGACAATATTAACAAACAGGCTTTGGAGAGAGCCAAGTTAATCAAGGCTGAGGCTGACGCTTATAAGTCAATGTATGGAAAATATAAAGGTACTGGCGCTCCTGTCGGAAGAGCCGGTGGCTCAGTCACTAAAAAAACACCCAATAAGATAGGGTATACATTTACAGGTGACGGTGCCACCGTGGAATTTAATAAGTCTCAAAACATAAACGGAGAGACCGTATGGACTTATAAGGATTCAAAAGGAAAGACAAAGATGATTACACAGGAACAACTCGATAACCTTAATAACGATAATACATTAAGTGCGTCGATACATAACGATATCACCGGAATATCATCAACCGGAACCACTAACGCTTACGGTCAAAACATTGAAGTCATAGTTGATATCGACGGAAACACAAAGGTAAAAAACAAGGATGGAAAATATGTGGTTCCTAAATCTTTTAACGCGAAAGGATATTATATGGCGTATATGGGCATAGACGAAAATGAGTTAAAGCCTTATATGAGAGGAAATATAATATCAAGATATAGACCGGATGGAAACACCGTATCAGATATGGAATATAAAGAAGACTATAAAGATAATTCCGGTGAAGGGGAGAAATATAGTCCGATATCAGATTTTAATATAGTCGTAACAGCAACTAATCAATCAGGTAACTCTGGATTTGCAAACTTCAAGTCTAAATATGAGGATTTAAAGGTTCGCGCTGGCGGCCTCTCCGGCAAGATTGATGAGTTTGTTAAGAAAAAAACAAATAATACGGATATAGATTCGGCGCTTGAGGAATTATACAGAACAGGAATGGAGCTGAGTGCGGTTATGTATGCAAAACACGGAAATCCAAACAAACGCGCATATTTGGAGTTGAGTCTGAAATATACTGGTTCTGGTAGGAAGTATAATCCGATTGATACAAATAATGATAATAATACAGAACAACAAGATAATAATCTTCCACCAATAGACGATTAATATGGCAAACATAGGACTTGAAGGTATAAGGCTTACCGATATACATGGTTATGATAAAAACGATTACCTCAATTATTATAACAATAATATAAAGAGTATTAAGGAAACAAGCGAGTCAACAAATACATCTGAGGATTATGTCGGTAGTAACAAATATATAAACCATCTTATACGCGATAAGATGGGTAACGACTGGTATGACAGAAACGCCAGAGGTAAATCATACGCCGAAAAAGTAGGGGTGTATAATGCTTTATTTCAAGCAGAGGAAATGCCTTCGACCGGCGCTATACCAACTAATGATATAAGTAACGAAATAACTAATACATCTTTTGGTACTAATGGAATGGCAAACCAAGAGGAGGTTAATCAAAACATGATAGAAACGGAAGCCAAGGCGCCGCTCTGGACTAGAGGTGATTTGGCTCCGTATCAATGGAATCCGGCAGGTAAGAGAAACCTTCTTCAAAATAGTGTAAGGGGATTGTCAGGCCCACAAGTGTTTGGTTATAGGGACTGGTTTGCGCAAATGGCTAACAAACCGTCGGATTGGTATGATACTGATATTAATCCGGAAAGAGTATCTGAGATATTCAATGCGATTTATAACGATAATTACAGACCTGTTGACGAAAAGGAAACCGATACCGCTTATGGAGAGGCAAAGTCACGGGAATATAAAGGTTACGTAAGCAGTCTTGTTGAATCAAATCCAAAACTTGCAAACGACATGTTTTTGGAGTTTGAGAACACAAAGCTGAATAAAATAAACGACTATAAGAACTTTCAGAACACTCCTGCTCTTCCTTGGACTCCAAACGAAATGAAGGATATAATGTCTGAATATTATGCCAAGGAAATGATTTTGGGCAGCCAGAAAGCGTCAGATTGGTTATATACTAAAGTGCATGACACGGTGTCTAAAAACCAAACTTTTGGGCAAAAGGCAAAAGCGGCTATATTAGGCTCGGCCACAAACGCCGTAGGTACAGCCGTGTCAGCATTGGGTATTTTTGGAAATATATTATCGCTGAATGCGTTTAGTGGAGAAGGGGTGGAAGGCGTGTCAGGTTTTGAAAACTTCTTATATAAAGCGTCACAGAATCCGCTGACCAAATGGGGTAACGGTTTGGTAACGACGGGTTCATGGTGGACTGACGAGCAGGAGGAGAGAATGTCTACAGGCTACAACAGTAACGCTATTATGAGGGATACAGGCACAGAGACAGACTTTTGGGACTTAAACACAGTTTTTGATTTGGTGCAGCAGACCGGTTTTACGACAGGAGCGTCTGCGGCTGGTACGGTAATGTCTAAAATGCTTGGTACGGCTATAAATAAAACAACCGGCGCTCTTGCAAGAAGGGTATTCATGAATAACGCAAGCAAATTCGCGAGAGCCGCCGCGTGGGCTGTAAACGCCGGAGGCAAAACTGTTGCTATGACTGTACCTGCTATGGCTTTAGGTGCTGGTGAAGGCTCTATAGATACACTTGATATTATGAACCGCACAAAGTATAATCTTGATGATTATATAAACAATCTTATTTATGGCGGTGAGAATATGAATCAATATAGTTTTCTCGACGAATATATAAAGAACAACATAGGACCAGAGGAGTTTGAGGAATACTACGAAAAATATAGGGATAAAAATGTTGCGTTTAACCCTGAGGCTCCCGCTGAATCACAGGAAGCGTTAAGCGCAAGATTAGGTGCCGAGAGAAGAGCCTTATACGAGCAATATAGAAGAGATGTAGCATCAAGACTTGCCAATAATCCCGAGGTGGTCAATATGATTAATGAGGCGCAAAAGCGCGCGGGCGCCCGCAATCTTTCTTTTGAGACGGTGCTTATTGGGGCTTCTGACATGTTGTTCTCAAACATAGTAGGTGGAGCCTATAAACAGATTAAAAATAACGCCAAAAGGGCTGTTTTGGGACAGTTGGCTGATTCTCCTAACATAAGACTGACAAGGAATGAGGCTGGTAGGCTTGTAGCCAAGGCTGTTCCTTATAATATTGGAAGAAAGATAGTCTCTGGAGTAAAGGGTACATCCGAGGTTGCGTCAGAGGTTTTGCAGGAGACCGGGCAAACAGCGGGTTCTGCTACTTTTGAGACTCTTGCTGACAACTATGCCGCGCAGTATATGCTTAATATGGCGGATCCAGACGCGATAGAGACCCTCAGTGACACATACTGGGCTAATATAGACGCGGCGCAAAAGGTAATGAAAGAGAATTGGTTCTCAAAAGAGGCTATATTCTCTGGCATGATGGCCGCTGTCTCATCTGGTTTGGGCAATCCAACCATAGGGAGAGGTACCGCTAACTTTATCAACAGAAGGGCAAGTGGCGTTACAAGCAAGGATAATATATTCCTTGACTGGCTTTCTGATATTAAGGCTAATCCTGGTGACTACTGGAGGAATCCATATCTTGAGGCTGTACATGAGGATAAGGCAAGGGCTGTACGTTCAGCAGAAGAGGCTGATGAGGTTAACAGATGGCTCGCAAACCATAAGGAGCTTGCGACTATGAATGACATCGAGCAAATGTATGCGTGGGTTAACAAAGCCGCCGAGGCTTCGACCAATCCTGACAGCGACGCGGACTTCAGGGATGCTATTATGGGACAGCGCATAGCCGGTATTATAATGATGGATAGGATTGGAGCAAGAGTTGGCGCTAAGGCTTTCCGCGAACAGGTTGAGTTCCTTTCTACAATAAGCGAGTCTGACGCGGAGCAGATGGGTATATTTGCACGTGCAAAGAACGAAAGAGGCATATCAAACGATATCGAGTTAACCAAGGAGGAAAAGAAGGATATACTTGATACGGTGCATAAGAGAGCCTCTGAGACTTACGAGTTATACAATAAACTGTCTGATGCCAGAAGGTTCCTTAATAAGGAGTTTGGTGAGGCTATAAGCGAGAACACCAAAGATGCCTGGGCTTTCAATATGATTATGCGAGATGATTGGAATAAACGCATAAGTGAGATAGCAAAAGATGTTAGAGAAGCTTATAATAAGTCTAATCTTGGTTATACAGCAGCTGAGACTTCATCAGAAGCCGAGAGGACTCTTGCTAGATATGGAGATAAAGACTCGGCTAAGCTAATACTAAGTGCTTTTGCGGAACAAAAGAGAAGGCTAAGAGAGAATAAAAAGAGTATGCCTTTGTTTAGATATAAGACGGAAATGCGTCGTATAGATAAGAATATAAATGATGCAAAATCTGCACTTAATGAGTTGTCAAGAATAGATAAGGATATGGTTATTACATCTGATAGAATATCTGGTCTTGACGCTCAATCTATGGCTGAACTTTTAAATCCTACTAATAAGGAAAGATATTCAAGCGCTCAACAAAAAGAAATAGACAATTTTGTTAAAGCGAGCGGAATAACCAATGATATCCTTACGGAAATTAAGGATGCGTCTATACTTAGTCAAAGAATGGAATCATTCGATGAGGACTTTAAAGATATCGTTAAAGACCAGAACAATATGATGCTTTATGACAATAGCATAAGACTCGAAGCCGCCAAGAGGATGGTTACAAACAAAGCAGAAAGAGCTTTGAGGGCAACCAATTACGAGACTTTTGAAGAGGAGGCTGACAAACTCCTCGACGAGAGGATGAGCGTGTATGAGGAGCAGGTATTAAGCGAGGTTTTGGGAAGAAGCGGATTTTATAAGGATTGGATAAAACTTAATAAGGATAGACAAAGAGATATAGGTGTCATTAAGAATGTGAACGCATACAAGTCTCTTGACAGGATGTATAGGAATCTGTTTGACACCGCCTATTCAAGGGCTTTGAGGGATAAGGATACGTCTGTCGGGCATATATTGGATATAATGGCTGATTCTAATTTTAGACAGGATATAGCCGATAGGTATTCAATACCTATTGACGCAAATATAAATACGGAAACAGTCAATAATATAGTTAACGAGATAAACAACTATACCTCTAATATGGCAGCCATAGAGGAGTTTGGGTCAAAACTTGAGCAGGAAAACAAATCTGATAGCGCGGAAAAAAGTGTGTTAGAACTTGAGCATGCAGGAAGGTTGTCTACGCTAATGGATAGAGAGGTATTAAATTCTGACAGAGAAGAATACGACAGACTGTTTGGATTAGAAGAGTTTGTTGATTACATAAACGGAAAGAGAAAGAACGCAATCGGTTTTACGTTTAATGATTTTGTTGCTATAGCAAATCTTTATATCAAGACAAAAATAGGTGATACTATATTTCCAGAGGATATATTCGGCTCTAAATTCAATATTAAGAGCATAAATGAGGCTGTATTAAAAATGGAAAGTCTACTTAAAGAAAGATTATCCAAAGGAAAGGTTACAAATGAAAACATAGCGATATATAACAACTCGAATATACTATATGAAACGTATAAGACAATATCTGATATATATAAGACAGATGCTTCGCTTCAGGAATCCATGCGTAAGGATTTGAATGAATTTTACGACGATGGAAGATTCGTAAAAGCGGATGTAAGGATTAATAAGTTTAACGGGATATCCATAGAGTTCGGGCTGAAAGAGAATCTTACAGCGAATGAAAAGAAATGGTATGATGATAACGGTATAGCCACTAATTATGAAGAGGCTGTCGCTCAAATTGAGGAAAAGAAAGAAGGCGGCAATGCTATATTTATCATAGATGATTCAATAGCCCAATCAAATGCGATAGATTCAAACGACAGGCCTGTAGTGGTATGCGTCGAGGTGGCAGATGACACGCCAAACTCATTCAAGGCTTACGGTAAATCATATATTAAAGTCGGGTTGCTGCAAGAGTCAAGGATTAGCGCGCAACAGGAAAGGAATGAACTTGACGCGCTTAGGGTTAATTCTATAATTGATAAAAATGGAATAGTCACAACAAAAGATAAAGATGGCAATACGATTCCGTATGTCTCCACTGGATTGACGGTAGAGAATAATAATAACAATAAAGGTAATAAGCCAGAGATATCAAACCAAAACGAGACAGTTGTTGATGTGCTGACCAAAACATTAGGCACAAATGACTTAAAACAGATTATAGATGAACTTAAGTCTGGTGAGAATGTAAAATTTGTAACAGTAAGATATAACTTCAACGAAAGAACCAACCAACTGACTGTATATTATGAGGATACAGAAGAAAAAGATGTCGTTGAGACTTATGGTATAGAAGATAAGGATAGAATTGAGGTTTTGAAAGAGAAAGGTACAAAACCGTTGCTTGGTATTGTTGATAAAGACGGAAACTTAACAAAGTTTTTAGTAAAGAGTCTTGATGATTATACAATAGCGTCAAGGGATAATAACGGCAACAAGACTAAGATAGGTGTGATTGAGGCGTTAAGTAAAATAAATATTCTTTCAGCCAAGGAAAGAACCGCATCAAGACCTATTAAATCAGCACTTGCAGAGATACGTAACGCGCTTATACCAAGGGATGCCGTTGAAATTAAAAAACTGATAGACCAGATTGAAGATATATTAAATAATAATGGTTCTGTCGAGAATTTCAACAGGTTTATAAAGCCTGTAATCGACAAAATAAACAAAAATATAGGCAGACATATAAACCTCAAGCAGCGGATAAACGATAAGAATCCATATATTACGTTTAATGTATCCATATCTATATACGATAAGTCGAAAGGTATAGACGGAATCAGTTTGAGACTTTCATATACTAACAGAGATGACAGCGACTCAGGCTTTGTTGATATAGGCATGAGGGATTTTTTCGGAGCGGTAATGGATTCAAACGATATTGATGTCAATCCAAGCATCAGCGATATAACAAATGACAATCCTATATCAAGAGGAACGCTTGATTCTGTAAATATGGATATACAGAGGCTTTTCGCCAAGGCTATACTCGACGAGGATATGAAATCATTCAAAAAAGTCGGAGGGTATAATATAGCCAAACCTCAAGTTGATTATGATTATTTGAGTACATATAATAATTACAGAAACAATCTTACAGAGGCCGACCATAATAATGAGATAGAAAAGGTTATAGGTAACGATATGCTTATAGCCACAGATATGACTCCTAAGAATAGCAAGAAAATATCTGGAAGGATTCAGACTGAAACCAGCGACGCGTCAGACGGGAAGACAAAGGTTGAGGCGGCTGTGTCGGCGATAGAAAAGTATAGAATAACCAAAGAGAATAATCCGGAAGGTGACGGTATAGGAGCCACTACTTTCATTAAGGATAAGGCTGATGATGATTTGTATTCAAATATATCAAATGAAACTTACGCGGATGTGGCAAAATCTATCGGTACCTCAATAGATAAGTTATTCAGGCTGTTTATAACCGAGAGGGCCAAAAACAAGAACGCGTCAATGTCGGAGATTGCTGATTCGATACGCAAATGGGTTCTGGAGAACACCAAGATAGACAAGGGTAAAAACAAGGGTTGGGGTAGTTTCCCAGGTATCAGCAAGACTGACATACAGTGGCTCATAAATGAATTTAATGAATGTGTGGTAAAAACAATAGAGTCAAGAGAAGAGACTATACTCACAGGTGAGTATCTATTCAAAGAGACGATATATAACGAAAACGGTGGCAGTATAGAGGGTTTAAAGTGCGTGCCGGATATGATTACTGTTGACAAAGACGGAAACTATCATATATATGATTACAAGTCTGTCAGAATATCTTCAGGTGCAAACTCTACGTATAAAAACAGAAATGGCAAGACATTCACAATAGAGGGATTCAGCGGGCTATCTGTAGATAAGTGGCAGCAGCAACTTAATCTATACAAGGCAAGCATAGAGGCGGCTACAGGAAGGAAAGGTAGCGTGGTTTCTATGGAGATAATACCAATCATGCTGGCTTATAATCCAGAAGGGGCGAAAGCGGTGTCTACAGATAACGTTGACTTCTCAATTATAGGCAGAGGTGTATCCGTGTTTAGATATGATAACAACGAGAATAATGAGGTTTTGATAACAAAAAACAGTATGTTGTATAATAATTTCATAAACATAGAACCAATGAGTCTGTCTAAAATCAATTCTTATGAATGGACTGACGGTAAGTCTGATGGAGCCATAACACAGATAGGGGAGACGAAATCAAACGTGAAGCAGGATGAGAACGTGCCTGTTGTTGATATCAAGCAGGATGACGCGCTTGATGACACCCAATGCGGAAGCAACACAACTCAACCGACAAAACAAAACGACTCAACAGATACCATAATAGCCGGAACTGATGACATAACAGATATGTTTTAGTTGATAACAATGATATGAATAAAAAAAATAGGGATAATCATTACGATTATCCCTATTTCCGTTTGTTTTGTCTTTATTATAAACATCAGCCTTAAGGCTTGGTTTTTATCATTTGAACCACAACTGCTCCTGAGTTGGTATTCCGATATTACTATTTGTCTTTTTATACCTGTCGGCAACCTCTTGTGACGAATAGAAGTCAAGAACTGTTATTTTATGCCCGTTCACCCTTGCTATAGTCTTGCCGGGTCCGTCGAGTTCAAGTTGGAACTTCTTTAGGTAGAAGTTGATTTCCCGCTCACCCCAACTCTTTTTTGTTGACTCTTCAGCGGAAAGTATATTCTCAAGACCGTCAAACAAAACCTTGAATCCGCCTGAGAATATCACAGACTTTGACAAATCGACAATCTCGCCACCCATTGCTACGGCATCGTTAAGGGTTAGCGCCTCACTCGATATTCCCCTAAGCATCTTGTAGGCAAATCCGCAGAAGTAGTACATAGGGTTATTCTTGTCATATACTATGTTTTTCATCTGTAACGCCTCATCATGTTCGTTCCACTCCTGAGAACCATACTCGTAATAGCCAAGAATATACGGCTTCCATCCTTTGGTTTTATTACTGTCATAGTATTTGTAATGTATACCCTTATCTATAACGTAGACTATATCTCCAGCCTCTGCATCGTCAGGCAGATCCTGCAAATAATACTGAGGATAATCCAAACTTTCCATATCGGAAATATTATACATAGATTTCTGCGAACCTCTTTTTGGATACCCTTTCTTTTCCCAGCGATTATAGTCTTCTTGGTAACTCTCGTCATCAAACATCTCGAAATCTCCAAATATACCAGGCTTCCTATATTTATTATGCTTGCCTGTTCTTGATTCTTTCGGTTGTGACATCTTCTCCCCCATAGACTTGCGGTTCCCCCTTCTGAATAAATAAGCAAGCAAGACAAGGAAGATATTGATTAAATTAGATATGGCTCCAAAAGACAACGCGGCAAGTTGCGACGGGTCCCAACCACTTCTGGCAAGATAATTCCTAAGTTTTTTGCTTTTTAACGCGAAAGGAATAAGCATTGCAGTGAGTGTGGCAAGCCTGAATCTGTAATCCTTGATAAAAGTCAAGTCTTTTGTTGACGGGTCAACTTTAGGCATAAACGCCGTAGCCAAAGCCAAAGCCTGTGTATTCATAATACCTGACATCATCTTGCCTGTTGACATATTGACGTTATTAAGGAAATCCCTCTGCACGAAAGCCATAAGCCAACCTTTCATCTTCGCGAAAGCCGCGCTATATTCGTTTGTTTGAAATTCGGATGCGTTGATTGCGCCGTAATAGCCCTGTGAAATCGCTATGTATTCATCAACCTCGTTTATGAAGTTAGCCTCGTCGTCAACAGTATAACTTATATTGTTTAACTCATTTTCAATGATTTTAAGCAGTTTCGACTCTGGTTTATAGGAACCATCCTTATTAACCAACTCTATATTGACATCAGCGCCGTTGAGTATCCTTGCGTTTTTATTGATAAAATCAGCAAGGGCGGCTATCCTGTCATCATCATTTGCGTGAAGCACAACCTGTGACGAATTGTCATTGTTGTTTCTTATCATCTCCTCAAGAGCCTCTTTGGCGTCACGAAGCAATCTTGCATATCCTATATTGCGCTCCTCCTTTATTAAGCCTCCTTTAAGTATAGGATTATTATCTTTGTCAAAACTATAAGTCTGCTCAAGATTGATTTTCTTTCCGTCGGAATCGTATACAAACCTGTTTTTTAGGTAGGTTCTATATATTATCGCTATGAGCGAAGTGTCAGTCAGGTCATAATTTGCCATCAACGCATTAGTCAGGTGCTTGAGTGGATTCCATCTTTTTGAGAACTCACTCCTAACCCTTGGGTTTCTGAATCTGTCAAACCTGTCTGTTAGTTTTTGGTATCTGTCCCAACTAACCTCTTTGTTTGTTATTTTACTCCATACGCTTCCAGCCCAATGTCTTGGATTGAAGGTGTCGTTAAACCAAGCGGAAATCAAATGTTTTGTCTTGAAATCATATGTGTCACCAAAGAATGACGAATCTTTCAGGAATACACTCAATCCTCCGTATTTATTCTTTAACGCAGAAAACAAGTTTATGCACAAAAGTCTGATACATACAACTCCGGCTATTTTATTAAGCACGCTAAATACCTTTCGCCAACCTCTTTCACGTATATCGTTGCCGTAAATAAAGGTATTCATTATATTGTTCCGCTCGCGCTCTCCTATATTTTTAAGTTTGAGCGTATTGGTGAAGTCTCCCCCTCCTCTGTTGTCAGCGGTATAGTCAAGCACGCTCATTGATGAATATACCTGTTGCGCTCCGAAAAACCTGTAAGCCATGTCGGTATACGCGAACAGACTGCCAACCAAGTCATCACTCAACTCGCGAATGTCACTCACATCATTTATTCCGTTTATTGGTATTCTCCTCAAACCATCGGCATAAAGCGACAGTTCGTCATTAAACTCATTGAGTTCGGTGTCTGTCGTGATATCTCCGAAAGCGTCTGATGTCACATCCTCGCATAGAAGAGTGGTGAACTGACTGTCATACAAATCAACACTGTCGAGCCTATGAGAAAGATATTTTCCTACAAAACTCTTTTTGTATTGAGGCCTTTTATATTCAACAAAATGCCTCTTCCCGCTTATGTCGCCTGATGAGCCAAACTCCTCCCTCTCGGACAGGCATTCGGAATCAACAGCTCTCTTATACTCCATAATCTCATTATATAAGTCAAGCCATTTCTCTCCATATCTCTCTATATTACGCTGAAATTCTTTATTTCTATACTTTTCAGAAGGCTTACCTATCTTCGGGTCTTCGTATGACTCTTTTATAAATCTCTTCCATATATCCGTATTATCCCTGTATTTATAATAGATGGACCTTCTCTTGCTTGCCGGCATCCTCTTAAACAATATGTATTCCGAAACCTCGTCACCATTCTCGTCTACAGCCATAGTTGATTTCGCCTCCTTTATAAATTGGCTCTTTACCAACCTGTCAGCAACCCTTCTGTCTATCCATAGTTGCCTATGATTGTATTCGGATATATAATAGCCGCTCTGCGTTTTTTCTACATAATCAACCGGTATCTGGGTGTCTATATCATCAAGACGCCAAACTCCATCAACATCATGAACTACAGGGAGACCGTCAATATTGCTTACTTGCGCTATCGGCTTCCCGTTGATTACATAATAATCATCCTTTATCTCAACCTTAGGCGGAGCGACAACTTTCTCATAGAATGTATCCTCGTCAAATCCAGACTCCTTAAGTTTGTGTCTTATATCTCTTAGTTGGGATAGTCTGTCATCCCTGTATTTCATCGCTATGGTGCGGCTTTTACGGGCTATCTTGTCCATAGCCTGTGTTAAGGAATCTTTTGAAAATCTTTTAGACCTTATAAAAGAACTGAATCCACTTAATATTCCACCGTCATAAGAGAAGTCCCTCATATAGGCTGAGGCAAGGTCATACATGTCAACAGTATGCTCTTTCTCAACTTCTGTACTCAATCCTTTGAATACCATTTTTGCAGGAATAGTAGTATTATCCCTTCCATACGTAAACTCAAGCAAAGATGCTGTGAATATGCGGCTGTAAGACATTAGGCTCATAGCAATCTTGCCGTCAGAGAGGGCTTCGTTTATATCTTTTATTATCTTTAGTGTGCTCTCCATAGCGGCTGACGGCTTCAACCTGTCGCCTAAATCATCGCTTATAACCTTTGCCTGCTCATATTTGATTCTTGTGTTTGACGCCAAAGACATATATGCCTCGCAGATATCCTTCAACGAATCAAAAACTTCGATGCAACGCATAAGATTGTCGATTTGAGTTCTTGAGATATCCTCCATACGGAAATCCTTGGCTGATATTCTGCTTAACACGCCATAGTTTGTCTGAAAATCATTCCAAAGAGTGTCTATCGCATTGCTTGCTATCGTTGAAGCAAAAGCCTCATTCATCTCCAACTCGTTGCGGTCTCCCAACAACTCGCCAGGTCTTAGACTCATATACTCCTTCGTTGAGGCCATCTTGTAGCTGGCCTGCATAAGTTTGTTATTAAGTATAGACAGTCTCTTCATTGTCTGCTCAACAAACTTGGTGTTCTGATTATCCGTGCGGAGCGAATACAATTTGACTGGATTCTCCAAGGCGTTGTCGAGCGAGAAGTTATCCTCGTCAAACAGGAATCCACTCGCTATAGCCTCTCCGTATCTTTTAGCCAACGCTTTGTCACGCATAACCTTGGTAAGACCTAACTTTGAGAATATTCCGTATATAAATGATTTTACTGAACCGACAAGATTATTCCAACCGCTTATGGTTTTGCGTTGCATCGCTTTCTTTACAACTATACCCGCAAGTTCCAAATCAATATTTTTAGGATTAGCCTTGGCTAACTCTATCTCCTCATTGGTAAACATGGAGTCAAGCCTCTCTCTCTTTCTCAAGTCGGCTATCGCGTCTATAAGTCTCTTGACAGCAAATTTATCCCTTGTGGCCATCACGGCAAGATGTGCCGCCTCCTCGACAAGAGAGTCATTTATATCTTTGCTGTTTGTAGACAACTGTATCAGATGATACAAACCATCTGACATTCTCGATGCGTTCTGAGTTGAGAACCTTCCGTTATAGTCAAGACTTCCAACGAAATCATATGCTACGCCAAGCTCTTTCAGCCTATTCGATATCAAGCCTGTAAGTTTATTATCCTCAAGACGCTTAGCTAACTCCCCTATGGCATTCTCGCTCCTTCTGACTATCCTGACGTTAAGTTTCCCGTCAGAATCATCAGACACGCTTGGAATATAGTCTGACTTTGACTGCTCTGAATTGAATCTTCTGACTGTCTTGTCCAAATCGGATTCATCAATCTGGCTGTCATACGTTTTCGACAATTGTTTGAACTCGTTTGACAACTCGGCATCCAATCCGGCCAACTTTAGGAATGAATGGGCAGTAATCTGCCCATTCATATCGTATTCCGCCTCATCAGCGGCTGATTTCATAAACGTGTCGCTGTTGGCTATCTTGTATAACTCAATCGTTCTCGCCCTGTCTTTTCCTGTTATTCTGAACAGGTCATCCCAAAGCTTGCTGTCTACAAGTTCTCCGTTTTTGTTTTTAACACATGGTTTTCTTACGCAATAATCACTCATAATATCAATTATTAACTTCCACAAACTATCTGGTTGTTGTCATCGACGATGCTGTCGTTTCTTGTTTGTGCGGCTGCCCTATTAGCGGCATTTACTGTATCATCGACAATTTTGTCATCGGCTGTTATTGTATCATTTCTTATAATACGTTCTTCTTTGATGTCAAACCTGTCAAACATATACGAGTTATTGTCGTTTATAAGCCCTTTGATATCCTCGGATATCTCATTCTTCACAAGTACATAAACAGCATCGTTTGAATCACTTGGTATGGTGTTTACAACAAGACCGTCACCAAATCTTTTTGTATCTCCGGTATTGATTGAGGAGGCATCAGCCAAGGCGTAGATGTTACCGTCAATATTTATAAGCGGTCTCATTCTAAACTCTTCCTTGCCTTTAACAAAGCAGCACGCGTCCAGTTGTTCTCCAGATACAGATATGATATCATTGTTTTTCTCGCTCAGAACAGCAACATCTTTTATGTGGAAAGGCATCTTGCCGACTATGTTTGAATCACCGCAATGCATCATCATAAACCTGTAGACATCTTCGGATTTTGTGTCCTCGTCGCTTTCGTTTATGATGTTGTTTCCGTCAAACAAATCAACGTAACTGTGGTTTCCCACTGCATTTATATACAGCATATCCTGATTCACAATACCAAGGAGCCTGTTTGTGGCTGGATTCAAACCTTTCGTATAATAGAAGTGCATAAAGATATCTTTCGCAAATTCAGGATACCTTTCATATAATTCATTAAAGCTGTTTGCGAGTGCGAGTTTTTCCTCGGGAGACATACTATAAGAGTACCTCAATTCCATCATATCCCTGCCAAGCGGCTGATTCTTGTCAAACTTTACGAAATCGAGCGATTGCATAAAATCATTGGATGTGATGAAATTGGCAAAGTTTTCTTGCGAGTCACCGTTTAGCCAACGTTGGTTTATTTCTAATCCGGAAAACATGCCCATAAAATCCTTGATAAAGCTGGCTATATACCTCTTGGCGTTGCTGACACCGTCGGAGGACTCCAGCAAAGGATTGAATCTGCTGCCCATCGCGTTAATCAGCCTTAACTTTGGTATATCCCTCAGTATCATCTGTGCGACATCACCGCTTAGTCCCCAAGGGGAAATCATATCAGCGGCATAGTCAAGCCTCTCGGTATAAAACGCTGACATATAAGGGGTGAATTTCCTCATCATATAATCCATGGTGTATCTTGTTATGTTGTAAACCATGTTCTCATACTCAAAAGGATGTTCTGAGTATTTGTCAAGGAATCCAACAAGGCTGTCATGCAAGCCTTTTTTATCTCCATCTTTACTCCATGGATTTTCAGAATCATTCCAATCCTCTGTTATTGGGTTCTCAAGACCGTCATAAGTCTCGATTAAAAGTTTCTCAAAAGCCCTTCCTCCTTTCTGTATCGAAGAGATTTCATCCGCAAACCTTGATTTGACAACATTTGCAGATGTGTTTCTTGTTGATTGTATATAATTGCTCAATTCCCTTGAGTTTGATATTATCCTGTTGAAAAGTATGGCAACCTCTGTCTGCATGTTTTTCGACGATGCGTCATCCGGGTTTGTTATGCCTTTCATAAGATTATCTTGAGTCAAAGCCATAGGTGAATACTCGGAATTTAGCATTCTCCCGACGTTTGACACTCCATAATAGTCACGCAGAACGGCTTTTAACGCTGTAGAGACGCTGCTGATTCCGTTGTAACGCATATACTCGCAGGTTTTCTTAATAATTTGTTGGTTAAACAATAAGGCTATATCATCCGTTGTATAACCAAGTCTGAGAAGCATGCCTGCCGCATCGGCTGTTATGGTATTGAGGTTGAGATAATTCAAAACCGGGTCTTTAACAGCATCAACAGAGGCTGCGAGCATTTCCGACAAGGCCTTAAGCGTATCAAGATTGTTAACACTCGTATTAAGGAGGTTGCAACCCAATTCAGATGTGTTTATATCTGACGTGCTGCCGTTAAGTTCCTTGATTTTGCCCGAGTCAGCAAGACTGCCAAACAGAATCCTGTTATCACTTTTGAATTTCAAGGTTTTAAGTCTTGACGAAATAAACGCGTTTACGTTGTCGTTGGCGAATATGCCAATCAAATCACCGGCGGCTTGATTCATTTCCTTGAATATAACGGAAGTCTCTGGGTCGGAATAATCATAATCCTCATTATAGTCAAGGTTTTTATTTTCCTTGAGAATGTTCTTAAGATATTCATAACCACCGTCTCCTTTGATTCTGTTATATTGCTCGGTTGTTATCAAGCCTTTATCACGCATTTCTTTGGCATGGGTTGACACTCTTGCCAGCCTGGCAGACTCACTTGCGTTCTTGAAACCGCCTATCGCTATTCTGTCAGAGGCTGTTGACTCGTTGGTTAACACACCTATGTATATATCAACAAGCGCGTTGTTTATATCGTCTGTTGACATATCGAGAACGTTGTCAAAATTATAACTAAAATCATCTTTTGGACCAATAATTTCAGCCTTATCCAAACCCATTTCCTTTAACGTCTCGTCGTATATCTGTGACTTGGATTTGTCAAGAGATGCTAAATTTGTCTCGTTCCAATAGTCGTGAAGATATAGTCTGTCATCCGGCTGCTTGCCGAGCGACTCCCTCAACGCGTCCTTCTCGGAATCAGACATAGATTCTGATTTCTCCTTAAGAATGGCAGCTGCTTTTCTTCCGAACTCGCTTGATGTATAAAAGTAAGTCCAAACATCGTAAGGGTCAACCTTGTTTTCTTCCTCGTGATAGTTATGTCTCATCAGATAGAGCTTGTCTATATCAAAGTCAAAACCGGCTATAGTAGTGCATTCTGCTGGCAATTTGATAGAGTTTGCGCAACCTTTTGGTGTCACCCTCTTCACATGTAGCCTCATCATAGAGTATTCTTTCTCAGTAGGGATTCTGTATGCAATCAAATCGAGTATACCCGGAAAATCCTCTTCTATAAGAGTTTGACCTGTAAGAAAAAATGTTTCAGGATGAGCCGCTTTAAACGTTCCGTCCGGATAGCAATATTTATCATAATCGAGTTTTACCAACTTGCCATTTTTATCCTTGTAGGAGAAGTCGAACGGTATCTCACACTCATATCCACACAATTTGCCGTCTTCTATAAACGCGTTCAGTTCCTGTGATGCAACCCATTTGTCGCCAACACCAAGTGAGGATGCCTGTACTATACTTCCACCGGGTACAGTCTGCCTTATGACGCCTTTTCTGAACATGCTTATAAGCATGCTCTCGATGTCGTCAGCGCAGCCAATCTCAGAGAAAGGCACGATAGGGTTTCCGTTTGAGTCAAGTATTATCCTGTTGATGACGGCTGGGTTTGTCCTGTCGTTATTAAGCAATGAGAAAGCGAGGTTTCTTGTCAACCTGTCACCATTGTTTAATGTCGATATGAACCCCTCGAAAGATTTCGCGAATTTAGCAGAGTTCAACAGGTTGAAATAAGTCTTCAACTTGCCACCTGTCACGTCTTTATAACCTATTCTGTAAACAACATCATTCTTTATGGCTGAATCAATTATTTTACGTCCCTGTGTACCAAATATTGATTCTCCGTCTGTATGGTCTGGCACGTTGGATTGTATAAGCATCGAATCCAAAGGAAGCGTATGTATGTATCCGCCGTAAACCTTTTCGGTCTTATTATCGAAATGTTTTGTCTGCTCGCTCATTATCTTATCGAAAGATATGGAATCATCAATGACTACCCTTTTATCCTCTCCTCTGTTTGATATGAAACGTCTTTGCTCAGCCGCTGTAGGCTTGTCGTCTCCTTTTATTTCTTTGCCGTCAGAATCCATTCCCGGAAGAAACTCGCCCGAAGCGTCTATATAACTTCCGTCAACCATCATATATTGCAAATCAAACTCAAGGAAACAGCCCTTTTTGACGCATTTTGATGAAGCCATCAAGTCAACATTGTTACGCTTCATCCACATACCCATCTCACGCATTTTGCTTCCATTCGGATACATTTCCGGCACGATAGGCACCTCAGCGTATTTGAGCTGGAATGGAATCCTTTTGCTGCCAGCGATTTCAATGCCGTCATTGATAGGCTTTATAGGCTGCATCACAAGCATGAGGTTGTTTATTCTTGTAAGCGACTTGGTTGTGAGATTGCCGTCAGAGTCAAAATTTGAAGCGGTATTGATTATACTGTTTATCTCCTGATAGGCAAGTTCTTTGTTTGTATCCCAAAATGGCTCTCCGATAGACATGAGTATCCTTCTGTATGAGTCGAGCGACCTGTAAGCCTCACCATCTGTCAAGGTGTTTCTGTCAAATTGATTCATATAGGCATCCGCCGCATTGGCTGCGTCGCTGTCGCTCATTGTCTTCAGATAACGGTTATACATGACGTTACGCATAACCTCTCTCGTCCTGGCGTTCACGCCGATTGATATATCATTGAAATAACCAACCCTTTGCGTGAAATTGTCTCCGAATATAGGTTTGCCGTCAAGGTCTACAGCATCTCTAACAACCTGATAACCGTTTGTCAGCTCACCTTTGTTTCTTTTCTGCATATCTTTCACTCCGGCAAAGAATAAAGGAGAAACCTGCGTTAGATTAACCACATTCATCATACCGAACTTATAATTCAGCCAGAAGTCATACAGTATCTTGTCAAGCCTTTCCTGTGGGTTCTCTGCCTTTCCTATGTATTGTTTGAAATTGATATACTCTCCATCATTGTTTACATCGAGTATGCCGTTATCCTTAAGGAATGTCTTAAAGGACTCAAATTCTCTCTCAAGATAAGGTTTGAGAATCTCATCCTTGAATACATTGGCGTCCATGATATTTCCGTCTTTGTCTACAAGTCTGCTCTTATCCTTGTCTGACAGTTTGTTAAGGAAGTCTACCGTACCGAATTTTTTCTCGTTGCCTTTTTTTGTGAGAGTCTCCTTGTCGTTAGCCCTCACAACTATCCCGGCTTTTTGGTAACTTCTTATCAATTTCTGCATATTAACATCAGACAAGAACAGATTGTATATCCCGTCAAGTATCTCCTCTTCCTCATAATGGAGCAGCCTGAAATATCTCGCGGAATTATTATCGCCTGTTATAAACGAAGGAATAAAGGCGAAATTATTCCTTGGCATCGTGTCACCCTTAAGCATAAAAGGTGTGCCGAGTATAGGGGTACCGGCGTATTTAGGATTCGCAAGATTATTAAGATAGGTTGTTATATCCATCAACACATGCTGTCTCCTGTCTGTCACCTCGGCTTCGACATCATTTTCGCCCATATTGCGGATGACATCTATTTTGTCTCTCAATGATGTATAAAACTCAGATTGATCAGAAAGTCTGTAAAGGTCACTCAATATCCTGTTGTATATAGTTGTTTTGCCCTTTACGGTACCGGCAAAAACTGGGCTTTCAAGATATTTCGCATTAAGAAAATTCTTTAAATCGTCGCCTGTTAGATTATGAATCCTCTTAAATAACGAAGTAGCGCTTGACGGCAATATCCTTGATGTCTGCCTCTTTCCTGCAAACGAGAACATATTCTCGTATGATGATTCAACTCCGTTGCGGTCAGCCATACGCAAAAGAATAGGATAATTATTCTGTATCGTTTCGTTTTCAGCAAAACTTTTGAATGAGTTCTCTGTGGTTCTAAATCCGTTCGCCCCGAAAAGATTCTTGAATGCCTTCATCATCGCCTCAAGGTCAGCCTTGTTACCAATTATGGCTGACGCTGTATCGGCATCTATCTTTACGCCTATCCAGTTGAACATGTTGATTATGCATCCAAGCATGGCGCTGTCTGTTGTTATAGCCGGATTATTCATTTGCTTATTGGCAAACAAATCGTTGGGAACAGGATACCTTCCGTTATCGATATAATATGTGATACAATCGCTGATACCCTCAACTCTGTTTATGAGTTTCTTATACATATCAACCCTGTTGCAGTATATCGTGACAATGGTTCCATCGCCGCCATCGCCTACAGTCTTGAATACGGAAGTATTTGTGTTTCTTCCATAAAACAACCCACTCTTGAACGTCTCGAATAAATCCTTTGAATTCGACTTGTTAAGAACGGGCGTAGAATACACATACGTCCCGTCTTTTTGATACTCCTTTACCGTTCCAACAACCTGCTGATGATATTTATTGAAGTTAGATACGAAAGTGTTGCGAGTCATAGGGTTTTTGCGCAGCACATCAGCTATGACTTTATATTTCTTGCCAGCCCTTTCGAGTCTTGAAATCATTTCTTCGCCCGAGAAGCATCCATTTGTTATATTGAATACCCTCCTGCCAACAAACTGAGGGTTTGAAAGCATGGGGAGTCCTGTAAGAGTCGTTTTCTTCTCATTTTCCGCTATTGTAGTAAACGGCGACAGAAACTTCTTGTCATTGTCGTTCTTAAGCAAGTCATTATCGAGTATATCCAATGCTTTTTCCTCGGTTATTACAGAATCCTTACCTATCTTTTCTCCGTTGGATAACTCTATATCTTTTATGGCTATATATTCCGTCTTCTCGGAAACCTCATATGAAGGTGTCAACATAAGCAGTCTGTTGACGCTTGACGCCATTCCGCTTATAGGGTTAACCTCGTCTGGGTCAACCTGCCAACCCTCAGCCTGTGGAAGTTCCATATCCTCAAGGTTAGCCTCGGTATTGTTGACTGACTCGGTTTTTTGCCTTATAGACAAATCGCTGCTTATGCTTATGTTATATATCTTGTTTATCATAGGGATAGCCATAGAGGCTATCTCGTAGAATATGGAGTCATAATAGTGTCCGCTCATATTGATTCCAAACACACGAGAGGCAAGGCTGTCTATTTTACTGGCAGAATCAACATCATTTCTGCCATAGGCGTCACCCTTGTTTTTCTTGGTAAGAAGAAGCATATTCTTCATTACGGTATCGAATATAACCGCAAGGTTGTCGGTAGTCAACGAGTTGACATAATCATTTATTGACTTGCCGACGCGTTTACTCTCCTGTTTTATTACACCCATAAACAGATTGACAACATCGGATTTTAACTCGGCAAGTTCCTTCCCGTTAACCCTCATGGATATAGCCGCTTGATTTTGCAATTCCTTGGCGCCAAAAGCCTTTGTCATAGCGTCTTTAGTTGTCTTTACAATATCGGACATATCCGGCTTGCTGTTAATAAATTCAGCTATGTTTGAAGCCATTTCCGCTATCTGCTCATCGGTATATGAGTTACTGTCGTTTATTACAAGACCAGGATTGCCGTTTCTTTTGGCGTTAAGATTATACAGACGTATCATACTGTATACAGCCTCGCTAGTGACACCGTCGCCGAGGACTTGATGCCCAGAGTCTGTATTTACCGAACGTAGTCTTCTACCCACTCTTGGGTATATGTTACACTGATTGGTAGCCATATAATATTTACATTTAGTTTTTGTTTGACAAATATACGGACAATCTGTCTCAAGACAATCCGTATTAAGTGGTTATTAAAGAAAAAGGTGTCAATACAGACAATATTGACACCTTGGAAGCAACCGGATTAAAACAAATCCGTGTAGTCACCAAGAAGGATTCCTATCCTTTGGAGCAGTCTATCCTTGTCTTTTATACTCATGCTCCTGTCGGAAAGAATCCTCCTCACGTAATCCTCATAGCGGTTAAGCATCGACATTGTTTGAATCGTCTATACCAACCGTAATCAGTTCGTCCGCATAAGGGAGGGTTTTAATCCAGTCGCAGAATATATGCCATTGAGGAAGCCTGTGGTTTCTTCTTTGAATATATATCCTCCTTAGTGTCTGGTAAGAAAACATCTGCACCCTTCTCTGCATGAAAGATTCGGAGATGCTTTCCTTTAGTTTAATAAGTTCTTCTTCTGATAGGCATTTTCCTTGTATATGTAGTGTCGATTCGCTGCTAAGTCTTTCTGTACCAATGCGATAAGTATCCATTTCTTGCCACCAATAGCGAGGCGCGTTGATTTCGGCATACACGTTTATCCCACGTACAACCTTGGCATGCTCATCGCCTTTCTTGACAAGAGCCGACATCAAATATAAATCCTTTGGGTCAAGTTTTATACCGCAGGCGGTACTTATCTTTGAGTCGAAACCACATGTACTATCAATATTAACGAAGTATATTTCGCTTCTGCATTCCTTGCCGAAAGGAAGCCTAAGGGCTTGCAAAGCCGCGCCGAATCCGGCAATTTCAAGCGTCTTGACGTTAAACTCCGTTACTGATTTGAATCTCTCTTCCATTTGTGTTTCTCCTTCTTGTTTGGTTTATAATCATTTCTTTTCTTTTTATTGAAGCGCTCATATGACTCACTCTCGCTCTCGTAGCGCTCTATCTGCCTGTCGTTGAGTTTAGCCATAATCTACTCCTCCACCACCTCGAACTCGTCGATACACCAACCCTTGACTTTCTCATACGGAAGGTCTATCTGCCGTCTGACAGCATCTATAAGCACAGGCGTGTCGAACTTGCGCTCGATATCAAGGTTGCCATCCTCGTCAGGTCCGTAGTTTGTCTCCTCGTAGTCGCTTACGCACACGCGCACGCTCTTGTGAAGAGTCATCGAGACACACACGTCAACCATGACAGGCACCTTATTGTCGTTATAAGGGGCGTTACTCTCTTCCATTGTTTTCAATTTTTAGTATCTCGTAATCGATATAAACCTTGGCTTTTCGCAAGTCCTCGATGGCTTTATTCCTCATTGACATACCGTTCTCGAACTTCTTCCCTGCGCGCCAGATATACTTTATGGCGTTTCCAAGGTTAAAGTCGAACTCCTGCGCGACATCTATGCACTCAAGTCCGCTCTTTGTCTTGTAGTAATCCTGATGCTGAATCTCCCTTTCAACCGGCTCAACATCACCGCCGGCTTTGAATCCTATTCGTTTCATATGTTTATGTTTGATAATTTAGACGCGCCCACAGGCGCATTGTTTACAAATATAACCTCAATATCCTCGTCAAGGATATTCTCAAGAGTCTTTATATACCCGTTGTATTCCGCGTTGTTGTTGACGTAAAGCAACGGATAGTCCCACTCTGCTATACAGGTGTCTCCGCAATACAGCCTGTCGCTGTCGCTTATGAGGTATTGGTTTGATGCCTCCTCCCTCTGCGAGAACAATTCTATAACCCCGCTGTTTCTCATAATCAAAATAACTTTTGTTGCGTTATGGTTAACTCGGAATATAACTGATATGCTATTCTGGTGTAAAGCATGATATCAATCATATTATATGCACATCTGCTGTATGTTGTGCTTTTCAAATATAACTTAGGTTCGGTATTATCGTTGTTTATCAGATATATATCAACACCTTTTTTTGCGAACACGAACGAGATATGTCTTCCCGAATCAATGTATTGTCCATCGGGTGACTTCAATATGAATTTTTTACCCTCAGGGGCTTTCCTGCGCAACTCAAACATTGATGTGTCTATGTAACTCATCGCCGCATCGACATTTATATTGTCTGTTATGGCTATTCTCGCAGCCTCGGCGGAAGCGAGCGGGTATTTTGACGAGCCGTATTTGAAGAATCCGCTTGTAATGATGTTTAAGTCGGAGACAACGGCGAACCAATCGTTTATGGAGTATTGGCAAAACAACTTGTATTCCTTGAAATTAAGTTGTATGTTATGCTTTTCCTCCCACTCGTCAAGTTCAAGACGAATCGCGTTCTTTGTCTTGTCTGACATAAAGACAATACCGTCGTTGTTTATCTGCAACACATCAATATCACCAAGCGACTCAATGAGGCTTATGGTCTCAAGAGCCGACATGACCTTTATCGTCATAAACGCCTTAAAGTCGTGTACGCCAGAAGTCTCAAGCATCAGACTACCTATAAAAGAGTTAGTGGCAAGTTTGAATTGCTCTGAATAAGTCTTGCCGGAATCATTGCAACCCCTAAGTTTAAGCATTGTTTCTAGCGCATATGAAAACGCGCCTGGACTCATCTTGTCGGGCGTTATTTTAAAGTTTATAGCAACAGAAGGCCATGCTGATTTGAAATCAACATAATAGATATGTTTTGATTTATTATCAAATACACCTTTTTCTGCAAACCCTTTAAGTCCGCCCGATGTAAGAGTTGCTATTCTTTCAGGTAAAACCACAGATAATACATAATCCGGATTTATGTTGATATTCCTTAACTCTGAAAGGAATGCATTATTTCCTGCAAAGTTAAAGTTGTAACTTTTTGGTATTATGTCGTTTATGGATATACTAGAATATCTGTTGTCTATAGGTTTGAATATTGATTTTGTATTATAAAACAACTTAAACAGCTTCGTACCTATAGTAGTTATGTTGTCATTCATAACACGTATTGGATATTCTCTTTCTATAAACTCTCTGAAGAATACATCTGTAGATTTTTCTACAAGAAGCTCATTATAGATTAAAGCGTTACTTTTTGACAACTCTCTTGAATAGGTGCGTCTATCTAAAAAACAACCTTTTGGTACTTTTATGTTACTATCAACAACCTTTTTAAGACATTCAAATACAGCATCTTCAAATTGGACTATACCTTTATTATAAAAAAGAGGAGCCAAATCAAAAGAGTTAAACTTATACGCATGCTTATAGTTTATCCAGTCCTGATAAGGATGAGTATGCACAATATCAGCAAATGAGTCTATCCGAAAGATAATATCACCTATAGACTTATTCTTTAACTCATTATAATTGATTATACAATAATTAAGTATTGTCTCATCATGATATCTTCCATTATATGCACACCAGTAAACATCGCCACACATCAGACTTGATATAATCTTGTCTAACTGATTATAAACACTGCTTATCTCATAATGGCGAATACCGTTTGTCTCGGTATTCACCATTGAGAAATCGATACAGTCTCGTTGCGTGACGACACTGTAGGTAAAAACTGTCTTCCCGAATAGAATCATTTTATGTACATGTTTTTATCCTTGAAGTCTATCACATACTTGTGTTCCTCAAGGAATGTGTTTCCCAAGATACCATGGATTTCAATACCCCAGCCATCAAACGCGCTGCCAATATCGAATACCTCAAACACCTCTGTAAGCATCTTGTCTCCGCTGAATAGGGTGAGTCTGTAGTACTCGTCAGGCATAACCTCCCCGCCGGCTGTTGTTATGGTCCTTGCAGGCATATCGTTTCCGTCCTTGTCGACAAGCCTCACCTTTTCGGCGTCAGCGATTGACTTCACAACCCCAAGTTTGAGGTGGGACAGGTTGCTCCCCGTATCAACAAGGAAGTTAAAAGCCTTGCCTGTTCTGTCCTTGAGGGTGACTATGGGAGTACCCGTCTTTTTGAACGTCTTGCCGAAACTCAGCTTTGCCTGATTTTTCAAATTAAAGTCATATAGGCTTTTGGTTCCAATCACCGCAAGGATTACAACAATAAGTATTATTGATACAACTGTAGCCATAAACCTTCTATTTTACTCCTGTTGAACCAAACCCGCCCCTGTTTTCGCTTCCAAGGGAATCAACCTCCACAAACTCAAAACCGCTTGTGAATAGCCACTTGATTTTTTGCCATACAGTCGCCTTCTGACTGAGGTTAAGCCTGAACTGGCAAATTCTGTCACCGTAAGAAACGACTCCATCTTTAAGGAAATATACAGGGTCTTTCCATTCGTCATTATTTCCGCTGTATGAGTTATCTATAATCCCGAATGAGTTTACCTGTATGAATCCGAACTTTTTGAACGTGCTGCTTCTTGACACGATATTGGCTTCAAATCCCTTGGGAAGTTTCATCGCCACTCCAAGAGGCAGCAACGCAAAGTCATCCTTTTTGTATTCGTGTTTTTCATATTCAGGACATGCTTTTAGATCCACCCATTCGCCCTTGTCTATAAATTCAGGGACGTATGCGCCTCTGTTTACTTTCTTTATATATATTTTTTGTCTCATTTCTTTCTTATTTATCAAATTTAATAAAGCCACAGATTGACGCTGTGGCTTTATTATACGATACGTAAAACTACTTCTCTACTTATTTCAATAAGGGACTCGCACCCTCCGCCATCCTTTCTGGCGTATTTAATAAATTAAACTTTGTTAAGATAACCAATTATGTCGTTCGGCTCTGTCTCGCTGACTCCAACCGGAACCTTAGGGTTCTCCTTGAGGTAGCAATCCAGTTCCTTGACGATGTTTCTCCAGTTTTTGCAAAGATACTCACCATTCCTGCCGTATGCAAGGTCTGTTATGGATTTTGTATCCTTATATTCCCAGGCGAGAGGATTCCTGCTGTTCCTGTTGACTACAATAAAGATATAGTTGTTAATCTTGAAGTCCTTGAAATAGTCATCCTTGACTACATTCTGACGCAGCAACTCATAGTATAATTGCGCCTGAATCATATAGCGCCATTTGATAAAACTCAACGGGAACTCATACTCAAGATGCGATGATGTCTTCAAGTCGCAAGGAGTTATCATCTTATTCTTGTGGTCAATAAGGCATAAATCCATCATGCATCTTAGTTTGATACCTTCGTATTCGCCCTTGAATTTCAGCTGATACTGCCTCTCGATATTGTCGATTCCGTCCTGTCTGAAATAAAACTCGGTGGCTGGTGATGTCCTCAACGAGTCTACCGAGGCTATGCAGTCGGCGTAATCCTGCGATGAGACAACCTCCTTGCCGCCGCAGCAAACCAAGGAATCGAAATACTCGTTGCAATCCCTCCTTATATTGCGCACCCTTGTTGATTCATAAGACTTACCGGCATAATAACCGCATTCAGCCCCTATCCTGGCGATGTCGAAGTCGTCTATGTCTGACAAGTTCAACGCTTCGGGAAACTCATCGGCAAGACGTTTTGTCACCAGTATGAGAGAGTCGCTCAGTTTCGGGAAGTCAACCACGGCGAATCTCTCGTTGAAAGCGTCCTCGCCGTCGGTAAGCAGCGTGTCTACCATGCTGCCGAAAGTGAGTGACGGTGTGCTTATCCTGTCAAAAAGGGTTGGCAACCCCTTGAATCCCTCTCTGTCAAACCTGGCTATCGTTGAATACGAATACGCCTCATCCTTGCGGTATGTAGGTTCATCAACCTTCCAACTTATCTCGTAAAGACTTTTCATTCGTTTGTTGAGTTATTTTGTTAAACCATTCCATTGTTTTTCTTAATCCCTTAAGCGTATGGATTTCCGCATAGTACCAATGAGTCGCCAAATCTATGTTTTTGAGGAACATCTTACGTTTGTACGGATGCAAGTCGTTGGAGTAACCCTTGCACTCAAGCACGAGGAAATCATCACCTATTCTTACGACAAAATCAGGAGTGTATTCCCAACGCCTTATCCTCTCTGGGCTTCCGTTTTTTGTGACTCTCGGGACGCCATCGAGACACCACGGTTTTGACGGGGTGAAACTATCCAGAAGTGTTGATGTCAAAGGCTCATACTCGGTATTATAACCAAGTTTAACCAACTCCTTATAAACCCTCGCCTCAAGTTTTGACTTGAACTCTATACCGTCAGTCACATTCTCTGTGGCGCCTATTATTTTTTTATTTTCCATTATTTTATATAATCGGTTATTGAGCCAATAACAATCTCGTCATAAACTACACGCTCCGCACTCAATAAACTTTTTATGACACATTTAAGAAAATCGCTGTTTTTATATATACTGTTTATGATTATTTTTATGTTTCCTGTATTTGTGTTTTTAACAGATATGCAGTATATGATACCTTTTTTGGAGTATACACAGCCATATTCACAGAATATATCACCATCATTACTTGTGTACTCAAAGTGTCCTACAAGATTTTGACAACACCTGTCTATAATCATATCAGATATAACCTTTTTAGTCATAGGTGATATGTTATAGTCGTTACTCCTGTAGCAATATGAGGTCATGGGTAGAATCAAATTCTTATCTCCGTTGACAAAACAATATCCGTCATTGGCGGTTATAACATAAAACCGCACTGATTGCATTGTCTCATATCTTAGAAACGAATGTTTTTCTCTTAACGCAAAAACTACGCGCTCGCTTTTTGTCATCTCAATTCCTCCAATGACATTTTTATCGAGTTATATTCCGTAAAGAACGGAAGGTTATACTCCACAAGATTAACCTTGTTGTTGGCATAATTCACTACAAGATTACATATCACAGAGCCTATCATCATAGCCATATATGTAGTCTGTTTGAATGAACATATTGTGGTGTCGGCATCCATGTCATTAAACATATAATTTTCCTCATATCTTCTTCTTGATTTGATATCATCAAACCTAAAGCAAATCACTTGAAGTGTATCCGCAGACAGTCTGCCGTCTATATACAAGCCTGTGAATCCGGACGCTTTGGCGCTATTATACACAGCCCATCTCGAAGCCATCAAATCAACACCGGTGATAATTATATCGATATATTTCCGTATAGATGTGTCTGAGTAAAACCGCGACCGTGACATGTTCATATTAATATTGGGGGAGAAAAGTTTCACATTATCGACTAATTCAGACACTTTGTGTCCGCCTATATTCATGGGGCCGAAAAACTGTCCCGCCATATTATAGGCAGACACTTCATCATCGTCGATGATATATATACCTTTAAGATTAAGTCTTGACAACGCAAGTACTGTCCAGCTTGATATTCCCCCGGCGCCCACAACCTCAACGTTTATTTCCGAGCACGCCTTAAACCACGGTGCGCCGCTGTATCTCCGCGAGGCCATGGCGGATACACCGTAGTCTGATAATATTTTTATATCCACATTATTTGTGTGTTCATCTTGTACAGAATCATTATTATTTTCCGTATTGTCACTATCGGCTATAAATGTATTTCCGGAGGAGGTGTTATCCGCCACGTTTGTTCCGAGGATTTCGTTTATATCCTCATTTGTTATATTAACACTCATAGTATTCAATATTGTTGTTTATGCATTCTAAACACATGTCCACATATACAGAATCATCAAGTTTGGAAAGCATGTCATAAAGTGCTTTAAGTTCTTCAACCGACAAGTTCTCAATCTGTGAAATGATAAAATTATATATGGTTTCATCATCGTCGTTTGAAATCTTATCAAGGCTTCTGTCGAATTTTAACTTTTTATCGCATGGAACCCAACCAAGAGAGGCTGTCGCCAATCTATTATATATTTGAGTAATCTTACCATTATCCACAATATTGGATTCGTCCTTGAATAATGTCGGATAATCATTTCTATGTGGCTTATCGTCGCCAAAATACAGATGCTCTTTGGATATCGGAGTCACGCTGTTTCCGACAAGTTCAACAAGCACGGATTCCTCGCTGTTTTTCGGTATGACGACATCAAGGTTTATCTTCTCTATAAACTCGTCGACAACAACGTTGTCTCGTGTCTCGGTGACGTCGGAATTACCAAATGTCTTATAAGTCGAGATGATTTCGCTTGACTTAATCTTTACCTTTCTTGTTATGGCGGCTACATACTCACCCTTGTTGTTTACAACCAAGGAAAGAAAATGATTCCTTGCCGAGCCTTCCTTTATTAGCGTCTGTGTATCCTCGCCGCTGTAAAAAGCAACCATTCTATTATGGCTGTGGAGTAATCCAACTTGCTGATTTAAAAGACCTTGGCTACAAGCGTAACTTATTATCCTCTCGTCTTCTGCAAACTCTGTATGTTCACTTGTGCCAATATCAAGCACAAGGAAGTCAACAGCCTCGAATGTGATGTCTTTGTTTTTGAACGAGCCTTTGTAGTCGTAATACAACACTCCGCTCCACTCGTTGTCCGGCAGTTTTGAACACCACCATCTTATCTTTGATTCAACCTTTTCCGATATGACAAGTTTGAATCTGGTGTCAGATTCTCTTATTTTATAATCGCTATTGTCCATTTTCTTTATTGTTAATCAGATAATACCTGTAAAGCAATGTTATCAATCCCCGCGCCACCTCCGGTATTATAATATACGTGTCTTCGTTTGATTCAACGCCTATCTTTTTGAACTCAACATTCCTACCTTTGAAATATATTGAGGTTCTCATGTTGTTTCCATCAAGCATGGGATTACAAGACGATGATATATATAGCCTTCCGTCAGCGATGGCTCCTATTATAAGGTATGAGTCAATATCGCTGTCTTTATAGTTGTCTTTATGCCGAAGATAATCAAGGGTTAATTCGGTAAGTTTGCACACAAGGGGGATTGTCATTCCAAAATATATATTATATTTGTCATGATACAATGGTTTTACGGGACTGACAGACATTATATAGTCAAACAGGTCGCATATATAATTATCGGGAATATTATTTATATCTATACCTTTGATAATATAATCCATTGAGTATCTGTTTGCCACTTCTCCCATTCTTATATACGGGCCGCCAGATATTGATTCGGTTCTTATGTATCTGTCAAGCTCTACAAGAAACAACCTGAATATATCCGGGTTATAACTTGATGCCAGTGTAGTCATTGTGGTCTTTATCGGACCTCCACCCAAACATGGGACGAGATAGTTCATGACATTGTTATATTGTCTCGGAAGATGCGAAAATACATAGCCGCATCTCATCTCGTTGGTTGTAAGGGTCGAGCGCGTCATATCAAACCCGACAATGCTTGCGCTTTCTGTAAATGTGATTTTGACATACACATCATATATTGTATGTTTCTCGTCATTCTCATTTGATACCTCAACCTCGTCCCAATGTATCACAAGTTTCGGCCTGTCAGCAAGCGTACACTGCAAGTCAACGTTATCCGTCCCGAACATATCCTCGGCGGCGGACTTGATGTCGTCAAAACAATTCATATCAAATAAAAAAAAAGCCATATCCGAAGATATGGCTTGAGGTCTACCTGTCAAGAATGTCACTTATCTCTGATTTTGAGAGACTTCTAACCGCGTTTTTACTCTTACATACGGTGTAGCCCATCTTTGTAAGGGCTGCTACGACCTGCTTGAGAAGGTATCCGTTTGAGAACTCCTCGGCTTGCCTCTTGGCGTCAGACAGTTCCTTAAACTTCCTGTCGGCGATAAAATTCTTGAGGTTTTCCGTCGACACGCTGGTATAAATAAGCCCATATGCGTCCCTTACCTCCTTGAAGAGGTTGTGGCTCTTTATGTAGTCGAAGCACTCCCGCCTCTCCTTGCCGACAACTCCTGACGAGATTTTTTTGCTCGCGTTGGAGAGCTGGAAGACCAAGTCATTGGTTACGCTTCCTTTGAAAGGCATGTTTGTCGGGAGTATCGAGTCGTCTGACTTATACTCGGCCTTGCTGACACCCTCGTAGAAAGCCTGATTGGTATAGTCTATCCCGGCTTCGTCAAGAAGCCTCTTGACATCCGCAAGCGTTGTCACCTCAACATCGTTGAAATCCTTCCTTGACTGGGTGTTTGTGGACACCACGATTACGTTTCTTTTCATGATTGCTTTTGTTTGATTGGTTTAACTAACAGTTCCCTTATTACCCTCCTGAACGTTTCGGAGCCTTTATTCTTGAATAAATCCGAAGGGTCCTTCGACTGGTATTCCGACGGAATCTCAACCATTTCAAGGTCGAACATACCGCATAGTCTTGACGCGTATATATGTCCGTGGTTTTCCTCCTTGTCGAAATCGTTGTCGAAGAATATGATTATCCTTTTGAATCTTCGCTTCAACTGGTTGATTACCTTCTCCTTCGGTATATAACCCTCTCCTTGAAGGCTTACAGACGGTATCCCGGTATTCTCCCAAAGGCACAGCGCGTCCTTTCTTGAAGACGTTATAAACAAGGTGTCACCCTCTTCTGGCAGTCGGGACCACAAGTCCCAAACCGAGGAGTCGTGTTTGCTCAACCATTTGAGTCTCTGTGACTCAGGCTGGTATACCTTAAGTGATACCTTGTTATCCTTGCGCTCTACATAAACATAGGCGAGTCTGTCGGCGGGTATAACCTTTGTGTGATTGTCTCTTGTTATAAGGATATGGCTTATAGGGTACACATCGCCAAACTCAAGCCATTCTCTGGTTATTCCGTATGAGTTCCAATACTCCATATCATAATCAAACCATTGGCGTGTTCTGACCTGCAATACAGAGTCGGTTCTGCGGATTGCTCCCTTATGAGTCTTGTTGAGTCTGATTGAGTCGGGATTGACACTGTTTAAGTCATTCCATATCTTTGAGACAACCTCGTTGAAACTACGGTTCCACATCTTCCCCAAAAGGTCGAATATGCTGCCATGCTCGCCTGTGCCGAAGTCTTTGTAGAACACCTTTATGCCATCCGGGGAGAAAACGCTTACAGAGGCGTTCCTGTCCTGTCTGACAGGACTGTTAATAAGCGCCGGGAGGGTGTGTATGTTAAGGTAGAATCCGGTTATATCCAACTCGGTAGTCCTGCCCAACAACTCATCCAGCCCGACGCTTATGTTGCAACGCCTGAAAGCCATTCTGACTCAATTAAAACTCCGGGAACCCCTCCGGCATATCGTCGTTACTGTCTGTCGCCGGAATCTCAGGTTTGGACTCCTCGGTAGCAAACGATGTAGGCACAACCTTGTACTCGTGTACGGGAGCGACATCGAACTCGCTCGTCTTGTAGCCTCCGTTGCTTACCCGGTCGTCAAGGCTTCTCTCGAATTGTTTGATTGCCGTCTCCATCTTGGATTTGTTCTTCACAAACAAATCGGTGTAGACAGCCTGATACTGTCTTCCGTCATTGCTGTTGCGCACTCCGAGAAGAATCTTCACCTCGTTGTTTGATGCCATCTTGACGATATCCCTCAATTCCTGGATATTGCCGTTGATGATAGCCTTCACGTCCTCAAGCACTCCTTCGCAAGCGTCAAGCTCGCTTCCTGTGCGAGTAACCCAGGAAGAGGTGTTTGAGTTGTAGTATTCAGCGTCGTCAAGACAAAGAAGCGCACGAATGAACTGCTCAAGATTGGCCTCGCCGGAATAAACCTTGCGGTAAGCCTTGTTTATCCTTGCCGGACCGCTCGCGTATTGAGGTATCTTGTTGGCGTCAATCTCGTCTTGTGTAGCCCAAGCGGTTCTTCCGTACTTGTCTATAACCTGATACTTCCCCGAGTTTGAGCCTTTCATGAATGCGTCGTTAAGGAAGAAAGTGAGGTTAGTCAGTATCGGCTTGTCCTCGTTGACATTCACAGACAGAATGAAAGACACCCTCATCTGTTTCTCTCCGGTGCGTGCCGTTCCTGCGTATACAGGCTCGTTCTGTACCGAAGTGCCGTAGATTGATTCCATCTCCGCCTTTGTCGGGTTGACAGCGATTACCTTGGCGACACCCACACCGGTGTAAAGCCTTCTTACAATCTCCTCTGAGTTGTTAGCGTGTTTAAAAGCCATAATGTATTCCTTTTTTTTTATTGTTTAACTGTAAAGGTAGCCATATTTTCCGGATTACTCCGCAGGGTTATGACTGTTTCCCTCAACTTCCGCGATTGCATCAAAACCAGCATACGGTATGGTATAGTCGTCAGGTGTTTCTGTCTCAATCGGTTGAGCCTCAACTTGGGCGGCTTCCGCCGCTTCGGCTTCAGTATGGTTCTCAGGCTCGTCTATTACAAGCTCGTAATCTTTGATTCTCTTTAGGGCGTCTACGGAAGACAAACCCTCGGTAATTCCAAGGATTGGCTCCTCCCAACGCTGGATTGTGTGGTCAAGACCTTCAAGCTCCTCATTAAGAGCGAGCATCTTGTGATAGACTGACTCTCTTTTTCTTCTCAGCGCTGAAGTCCTCTGCGCCACAGCCTTGATGTCGGCCACTTCAAACCTTGTAAGTTTCTTAATCATGATTTTTTTTGTGTTTGATTGATTTGTTATTGTTTTTCCTCGGCTGCAAAGCCGTCGTTGCATTCGTTTTCAGGTATAGCCTCTACCGTCGAGGCTACAACCTTGCAGTATACTTTCTCAATATTTTCCTCATCGATATACGTCTCCATCTTAAGCCTTCCTATGACATGTATTTTACATCCTTTCGATATGGCGTTAAAATCAATGTCTTTACGTCCTTCTAAAGCCGTCACGTTATGCCACGTTGTCTCAACTATTGGGATTCCGTCGTAATCCTTATATGTAAAGCATGTACACACGCTGAAATTGGCTACTCGCTTATTGTCGATTCCTATTCTTGCAGTCCTTACGTTTCCTATAGTTCCGATAAGCTCGATTCTATTAAGTTGATGTGTAATCATCATATGAATATCTTTGACATATCGACTGTAAGGTTGCCGTTCTCATCTGATGAGGCAACTTCAAACTTTTTACCTCTAAGATGTATAGGCCTTGCCTCTCGAAGAGTATCTCCTCCACCCTCGAAAGTTATATATGTTTTATTCTTATCACGATATACCATTCCAACAGCATCAGCTTCACCACAGATAATATCAGCGGATTTTCCAGCCAAAGCCATGGAGTATTCAGTCATTTCCTGACCGTTCTTTTGAATCTGTTTATCCTTTATATGAGATACCAATATGAGGGTGTCACATAACGGCTTAAATACATCAATCATAGCGCGTATAGCATTCCGGATAAACATCCATCCGGCTCCTTGCGGAAGCATTCTAACATCAGCTTTAGGGTCAGGAACTGGTTTGTTAGTTTTTGGGTCTTTATAGATTCTACCGTTAGCATCAAGTTTATACCCCCAATTTTGTCCAACCGAAGTGGCTCTGTATAACTGTGCGGCATAACTTAAACTTGCCTCTTCGAGACGAGTGGCGTTATCAATGGTGATGAATCTGTAGGGAAACTTACCGGTCTCTTCGATTTTAGCTTTGATTGATTTCGCTATCTCGAATATATCTCTTGCTGTTCTTGCTTGAACGCACATGACGCTTAATGCGCGGTAGCCATCCTCAAGGTCTATAATGAGGTTACTATCAAGGCTTGCCATCAGCGTTGACTTTCCCGACTTATAACCTCCAAATAAAACCATTAGTTTCGGGTTATAGTTTTCCACTTTCTTCCTTTCTGTTGGTAATTCAATCATTTTGTTTGTGTATCAAATGTTTAACTTTTGAAATCAATAAGAATAAGGCGTTCCTCCTGTTTACCACGCGTTCCACAAGGATATTGTATTCCTGTGTGCGCGGTGGAGGCAACTCCTCGTAATAGTTTACGGCTCCGTCAAAATACAGACCTATCATTCCGTTGCTTTCCCCGTCCCTGTTGATTACAACCTCAAGGAATCTCGCGTTACCTTTCAGCCTCGTGAGGTCATAACCTGCATAGGAGTTCATCTCAAAAGCGTAAGGGTTTGATAATCCAAGCATTACGTTTGCGTCCTTTCCCGTGTATTTACTATCCGAGAGGCTAGCTACTGTAGGACGTATTTTATTTGCCTTAAACGCTTCAAGATTGCTAATCTCAGTTGATTGCTGTTGTACTACAACTGGTATATAGTTGTATTTATTCCTAAGCTGTATCAAATAACTCGATAAAGTGTTTATACCTTCCCTTAAATCTTGCTTACCATCAGGAGAGATTACATTTTGTTATCCTAAAGGTTTTTTATCCTTTAGTTCTCTATATTTCCATAGAGTTCAGCATATATTTTCATCCGCTTGGGATGACGAACACTCGTGGCGACATTATATTCTATTTATAGTTTCAGCCGCTATGCGTTACACTGCCGAAAATTGTTACAATTCGGTTAGCTCGGTATTAGCATGTCTTTTATATATTAGCATATCAAGATTATCATTAAACTTATCGAATTTTCTTTTTAGATATATATTAGAATCATCATACATATAATGGAATAGATTCAATATACTTTCTTTCTTTCTGAAAAACAATCTATACATATCATTCTTACATAAAGCTTCTCCATTAGGTACTTTCATAATTTTACCTTTTCTTAACTCTTTATTTATTGTGCACTCGATATTATTATCCACTAATATTTTTTGTATTTCATTAAGTATATTTATTGTAGAAGAACATATATTCCCTTTAAGAAATCTATTATTCTTATTATTACATACAAAAATGCAACCGTCTCCGTCAAAATATCCCCTTATGAAATGTCTTAAAAGATTTTGTGGCATACAAGGTATTGATAACTCCTTATAAGTTTTATTTCGCACAACTCCTAATTTCTCAAGATTTCTGCACACTATGTTTGAAGATATTACAAATCCAAATGATTTTCCTTCGGATTTAAGATGTATTTCTTCAGAAAAATAGTTTTTTATTCTTTCCACCATGTACTTATCATCTTCTTTAAGTCTAAAACCAGCTTGTTTGCCATTCCAACCGTCCGAAAGCATAAAACCTATGATATAGGCTTCCGTCTCATTCGTTATGGAATCGCAAGTCCAATTTAATTTATACCTTCCAATTCTTAACCTTTCTTTAACCAACAAGTTTTCCTTGTGTGTTCTTTTAGGTATATTAAACTTTTTGAAGTGATAATAACAATCAGTATTATATTTTTTATCCAGATAAGCTATTGATAAACCTGAATCATACTCTTGCTTTAGTAATAAAGCAAACTTCCTTGAACCTCTTATTAAATTTGACATAATATAATCTATTAATAGACCAAAGTTAGTCAAATATATCGGGATTGCAAAGTAATATAAAAGATTTAGCCTTCACCGATTTTGCTCGTTAATAATCCCAGAAATCACTAACTGGGACGCCTAATCTTTAAGCTGATATGATCTATCACAATCATTACGTACTCCTTGGGGTCATAAGGTATATAGTAATCAAATACATCCCTCTCGTCAACAACCTCTCCGCTATTGTTCTTCACCTGCAACTTCTTTGTATATGTCACACCATTATTCTCAGCGTACTTCTTGGACTGTTTATAGATACCATACGGGTTCTTATCGTCCAGAAAGGTTACAGTATTCTCGAAATATTCAAGAATTGACTTGTACGGCTCCTTCTCGAACATATCAAGAATACTCTCGTCTATAACCTTGTCCTCCCTCACGGACTTGAGGTCGTTAGGTGTTTTTCGTATGGTCTTGCCTGAGAGTATATACAACAGGTGGCACATAAATCTGAGTGTTATGGCTTCCTGCGTCTCCTCAAGGTTATAATACAGGACGCGCAGATGCACCTTGTCCGGATGATAATAAGAGTACAACACGGAGTTATAGAGGAACAGATAGTTCATAAGTTGTGTCTTGCCGACCTTGGTAGAAGCCGATATGAGGTAATACCTGCCCTGCTCTATACCGGGGAAGTCATTGCGGAACCTAACAAAAGGTGATGGTATGCAGTTGACGTTGCCGCTGAGGATGTTATTCCTTCTGTCCCTCAGACTCTTTAGTATCCTCTGTATCATTCCTGAATCTCTCGATATACCTAAGATTGCCGTAAATGACATCGCTCACCTTGTGATGAAAGCGATTGTACGCGTCATTATACATCATGCACTTCTTTAGATAGTCAACGGCATGTCTGTAAGCCTTCCTGTAAGCCTTGTTTACAGCCCTCGCCTTGGCTATCTTCTTGCCAACAGATTCGATGTAGGTGTCATCTTCTTTACAGTTGGACCGTCCAGAGACGATATATTCCCTGTATTGGCACGGTGTGAGCCTCAATTCTATCTTTAACTCACATTTTGTGGTGCCGCCGATAAGGTAGTATGATTCCCTAACCATCCTCACCTTGATTGATTGGTTTGTGTATGTCATCTTATCTCCGCGAATAAATTGGTCAAATTGTCATCCTTATTCTCAAGAACCGTAGCCAAATCAGACTCGTTATCCTTGAGTATGAAGTATTTAAGTATCCTCATGTGCGTGTTGTCCCCGTTGAAGCACTCGACATACCTCCGTGTGGCGTCAAGTATCTGCTCGTCGGTATATTTGTTACCGTACATCTTGAAGAACTTCTTCAACTTGAGCGTCACATCCTTGCGGTTTCCCCTCCAGGCGTATGGAGCCATTTTGTAGCCGTGAGGAAAATACTCACGCATAGCCTCGTACAGCCTGTCGAGACGCTCCTCCTTGGGGATGTAAGAGTCGGCGTCTAAAAGTATGTTCTGCACGTCTTCGACAGCGTTTGCCGAGGGGTTGCCAAACATGTCGAGCATTCCTTTCGACTGCATCGAGAGGAACTCCTCCTGATACCCTCTCTTACAGGCCGTCAAAAACATAACACCGAGGACTTCAGCCTCGGTGTAGTTTCTGTTGTTCGCCAAATCAATGTCTATCACATATCTCATCGTAATCCATTTCGTTTATGTATTTCCTGTCTATACCCTCAAGGGCCTTCTTTAGGTATTCCTCGTCACGTGTCTGCCTGAAATATAATATGTATATCTCCGGTTCCTCGCTACGGAGAACCCGCCCTAATTTTTGACAGAAACCCCTCTCGTTGCCGTCAAGCTGTATAATCATGCCTTTCTCTATATCAGGCAGGTTCTGACCTTCTGAAAGCATACCTACAGCATACAAGGAGTTTGTCTTTCCCTTGTTGAAATCATCTATAAGCGACTGCGGCGTGTCTTTCTTAGAGTGTATCGCGTTGGTTCCGCCAAGCGTGTCGGCCTGTAAGATATCCCCGCAGAAGACTATGTGGCGGTAATCCTTAAGAAATCTATCTATAACCGTCTTGGCGTATTTAGTCTTGCGCTCGGCAAGGAAACGTTTGCGCTCGCTCCCGCAGTGAAGCCACATATTCTTGACGGCTTCATTCTTGGTGGCTATATACCTCTTCTTGAGATACTCAAACCTCTCGCACAGATAGGCGTATTTAGTCCACTCGCTGCATTTGACCGTCAACTCAAGGTCTGGATACTTAGTCTTGTTTTTGATATACTCCCACCTGTCTTTAGACTCACATATAAACTTCCTGCGCTTCTTTGAGTTTCCGCGGGTGACAACATATGTCTGGTCGTTACCGGAAAGGTTGAGGCGCAGAGGTATAACGTTAATCCTAGGTTTTGGCAGTATATCCCAGTCTATAGCCTGTCTCAATGTTATGTTGAACTCATAGAAGTCACCAAACAATTCCTTCAAGGCGTACCTTGTCTCGTTGTTTACGGTGGCGCTCAAGGCTATCACCGAATCCGTCTTGATTGTCTCAAGACAGTCAACCCTTATGTCTGTCGCTATATGGTGACACTCATCAAGCACCAGCACATCCCAAGAGGTGTTCTTGTATTTCTTGAGGGAGGCGTAGCAAATAACCTCAACCTCAACCAAAGGCTTGTTGAAACCCCACTTCTGGAACTCTCTCCGCCAGTTGTTGATATGCGCCACCTCTGCGGTACATATCAACACTTTCCCCTGACTGAGTGACGATATCTTGTTTATCGCCTGTTTTGTCTTGCCGCAGCCTGTAGCCCATGTGTAGAGCATGTTTTTGTGGAGTGACATCAATCTGATTGACTCGTCCTCAATCTCCTGTCTATTCATCGTGTTCAAATATCCTTTTGATGAATCTCCAGAACTTCACAAATACATTTGGTCTGAAAGGTTCATAATCCTCGATGTCAAAGAGTTTCTTCTCTGACATGTCAGGTAACGTAACATTTACTGTCGTGTGTGACGTAAAGGTATTGCCATCTGTTTTGTTTGTATCAAGCTCATTAACATTTATCTTTCCTGACTTGATTAGGTTGTAACGTTTTCTTGCCGCCTCTCTCGTCCTGTGCGGATGGCTTTCAAGAAAATCATCAAGTCCTTTTCCATTCCTTTCCTGAATGAGAGTGTAGAGGCACATCATCTCCTCTATAGTCCATCTTGTTCTTGTTTTTGTTGTCTCCATTGTTTGAATAAATTAATAATTAATGTTAAAGTCATCGTATAATCCACACTCGATGAGTTCTTCACCGTAATATTTTGTATTATACGCTCGCACTTCACCATCGAGATTATCCATATTTTTTATCTCGATGTTTTCCGTGCGCGTTATAATATCAATACCTTTCCTTGATTTAGTTATAATCTTTATCCTTGCCATTTTCTTCATGTTTTAACTCCTCTACAACCTCGGCTATACATGTAGGCAGCAAGTAACACCGTATCGACACATCACAGTATTCAGCGTTAAACATTCTGTCTTTGTCATATCCTAATTCGTCAAAGCACTCCTTTAACAAGTCGAGATTATGGCAGATATATCCTTCTGCTTCCCAAGAACTGAATGTGTAACTTCCTGAAGCGTTGCCTGTCACAGAGTCTTCGCACCACAAGTCATCGCATAGCACCTCCTCGTCAAAATCTTCGGAATTGACATCGATATCATTATCCTTGATATATGTTTTGATGTCATTCTTTACATTCTCAATATAATCATATTTTTCCACAACTCTAAACTTTAAGGTTTTTCGCCAAATCATTCAGTCCAACCAAGCGTAGAGCGTGCTGTAACTCGTGGACGTATTGTATCGGTTTTACAACTCCACATCTCTCGAAACTAATCTCGGTCATAC